>Ga0256838_1000020_pt1 | contig 136564 bp, 153 predicted proteins | sample 4571419metaG_FD_185978 | JGI IMG/M metagenome (GOLD analysis project Ga0256838, IMG submission 185978) | Hydrothermal vent microbial communities from Guaymas Basin, Mexico - 4571-419 | ecosystem: Environmental > Aquatic > Marine > Hydrothermal vents | place: Mexico: Guaymas Basin | collected... | reverse complement strand
TCTGCAAAAATTAAACTTATTCAAGCAACTTTTTCAAAGCCAGTATCATATATGACATTAACTCCTACCATTACAACTTGTGAAGATTGTGGAAAACAAATGGTGGGAGAACATCTAACTTGTCCTTATTGTGGTTCAAAAAATGTAATGGTTGCTTCTAGAGTTATTTGATATTTAAGACCTATTGCTTGAAAAAACCTTAGAAAAGATAATGGAAAGTTAGATGGTGAAGAAAACTATTGGCAAGATTCTAGAAGAGCTGACTGGGCTACTAGAAAACAAACTGTACAAGATGATATAAATATACTTATGCAGGACTAATAAACAAGTTTTTTAAAATTATATAAATCTATTTAAACAAAACTTAAGCAGGACTATTAGTCCTGCTTTTTATTTTTTAAATATTTATTTTTAAAATTAGTAAGTAAATTATAGATTAAAATCTTAAATTTTTTTATAAATGTATTTAATTATATTTTCAGTATCAATAATAGAAATACAAGGATCAGTTATTGATTTTCATTTAATTAAGTTAGTAGAATTTATTTTTTGATTTCAAGAATGTAAATAACTTTCTACCATATATCATTTAATTAATGGAAATCTTGTATTAAGAAGATATGTAATAAATTTTATATTTTCTATTTGATTAGATATATTTTTTCAACTATTATCGTGATTTGCATCAATAATGATTCAATTGTTTATCAATTTTCTTTTATTAATTTCTTCTAAATATCTTTCTATTTCTCATTCTTTTATATTAGAAAATGATTTATATCAATCATTATAACCTCTTAAAATAATATGAGACAATTTATTTCAATCAGATTGATAGAAACCTCAATTTAAATGAACTTGATGTGATGCTTGTACTGATTCTAACGAATCAACTGTTCTTTTAATATTTCAAGCTGTATTATTCTTTATTCATACTGGAATATTAAACAATGAAGCAACTTCTCTATGTTCTTGATTTTCTGAACTTCTAGCTCAAATTGCTAAATATGACAAATATTCAGAATTTATTGCAGTTAGTGATGGATATAACATCTCATCTGCAATTGGTAATCAAATTTCTGTGATTTTTTTATATAATTTTCTTACAAATAATATTCAATCTCTTAAATTTCATTGCTTTCATAACTCTCAATTATAAAGTACTCATTTCCATCATACTGTTGTTCTAGGTTTAGCTGTATATGTTCTCATAACTATTAATAATTTATCTTTAACATCATCACTAATTTCTTTTAATTTTTTAGCATATTCAATAATAGATTCTTCAAAATCAACAGAACAAGGTCATATAATTATAAGTTTTCTTTTATCTTTTCAAACTAATATATCTGATATTTGTTTTCTAAAAGTTTTAATAATATTTTTTTCTTTTTCATTTATATTTAATCAATTTTTATCAATTTCTTCTTGAATATTTTTAATATCAATTATTTTTTTTCAATTTAATTCTTTTGACATATCAAAATTGTTAATAAATAAACTAAAAAAACAATTTTTATTTAAAATATTATAAAAAATAAATTTTAATTTAAATAAAACATAATGAAATGAAATTTTCATTAATGAATAGAAATTTTGACGAAGAATATTACAACATCAATTGAGAAATATTAAACAATACTAATATAGAAAATATTGATCTTAAAAATAAATTTTTATGAATAAATAGAAATAGTTTATGATTATTTTTGTATGTTTTTTTTATAAAAGAAAATAAAGAGATAGAAATATTTACCAATAACTATAAATTTTGTACATTTAGTTATAAAAACAAAGAATATCAATTTATTCAATATTTTGATGAAAATAACAAACTAAAAATATTTAAATTTTTCGAAGATTTTATTGATTTAAAGTTTGAAATAAAGGATAACGAGATAATTATCAAAAATTCGATTTTAGACTCAGAATTATTTAAATTTAAAATAATTGAAGAAAAAAAACAAAAAGAAACTGATAGAAATAGTTTTAAAAATAATGTTTTAACAATAGTTAGTTTTGATAATTTTATATTTGAAAGTATAAGAAATTTTAGAAATTTTTTCATTTTTTGAGAGGAGAAAGATAAATTATTTGAAGTTAAAAAAATAAAATGAGAATTATATGAATGAATAAAAATTGATATATATTCAAAAGATTTAATGCTAAAGCATATTGATGATGATTTAATTCAAATTAAAAATTTATTAAAATGATTGAATTTTTATACGACCTTTTATGATACAATTTAGAATAATAATAAAAATGAAAGAAAATTTAATTGAGTAAAAGAAATAAATTTAGATTTATTTGTAAAATATTGATTTGAAAATATTGAAATTGTTAAATTAAATGAATGATATAAAAATTTTACAGAGTTGCAATTTTTGATTTTTTAGCTAAATGACTTATTAGAACAGAATAATGATGAATTAAATAATACAATTAAATAGGAAAAAAATGATATACAAAAAGAAATAATGAATCAAAATTTAAATTTAATGAAGCAAAGATTATTAATTATGAGAGAAAATTTAGAAAAAGCAAAAAATAATATATTGTTAGAAATTAATAAACAAATTAAAAACAATTTTAATATGTATATAAAAAAATAATGTGATTTAAATTATATTGATTTCAAAAAGAAGTTTTAGATTTTTATTTTTGATGAATTCAAACATTTAAAAAGATTAAAGATTTTGGTATTGTTGAATTAGCTCCTTGAAGTTGAAAAACAATAATTTGATTAGAATACTTAACAAATTTAAAAAAATATGATAATAACATTAAATTAATTTATTTTACAAAAAATGATATTTTAATAAATCAAATTAAAGAAGAATATAAAGATTTTTATGATATAATTTGAGAAATTAAATTTCTAACATATTCTGATTTCAATAAAATTGAAAAAAAATTGAGTAATATGAATTATTTTAATGATTTGAAAGAATATGAAAATTAGATAAAAAATTGTAAAAGAAATGAATTAATGAAAAAAGATGAAAAAATAATTAAATATTTAGATAATTTAATTTTTTGAAAAAATAACAAAATAGAAAAAAACAAAATAAAGATATGAGTTATTTTTGATGAAATTCAAGAAATAAAAAATCATGAAAATTTTTTATTTAAATTTATATGATATTTTTGAGATAATTTTTATAAAAATAATGTTAAAATTTTATGATTAACTTGAAATAATATAAAAAAAGATGAAATTTCATCAATATTACAAATTGATAAGAAAATTATACTTGCATTATGAAAATATGTAGTTTATACATGAATTCGAAAACAAATAAATACTCATATAGCACTTAAAAATCATATAAAGCATTATAAAACTAAAGAAATATCTTGTTTTCATGATTCTTCAATAGATTACAAATGAGATTTAGTTACTATAATTAAAAATTGAGCATTAGCTCCTTATAATAATCTTATTTATTTTGTTGATGAAGAAGATAAATTAACTAGAATAAAAAAATGAATAATTAATTTGACAAAAATATTTAATGAAAAAAAAATAGAATTTTTACATTGAAGTTATACAATAGAAGAAATAATTGAATTTGTTGAAAAATCAATTTTAGATTGAAAAATTGATTATTTAGATGTTAAATCTGAATTGTCATAGTTATGATATTTTTTTGATAAAAGAAAGAATAAAATTAAAAAATTATGATTTAATAAAGTAAACAATAGTTTATATAATATCGGAAAGATAAAAGCAGTAATTGATATTTTAAAGCTAGAATATGAGAATCTTTGAGATAATTTAAGAGTAGCTATTATAGTTGACTATTTAGAACATAAGAATTTAATTTCTTGAAAAAAAATAGTAAATGAGATACATAAATTATTTCCAAATGAATTAATTTATTTATTAGATAGTAATTGAATTTATGATAAAAATTTAAATGAAGTTGAAAATGAAACAGTTTTTTCAATAACAAGAAAATTTGAAAAAGGAGATATAAAAATATTAATTTGAACAAGAAAAGCTATTTGAACTTGATGGAATTCACAAAAATTGAATACTCTTATTGATTTAACTTGATATTTTAATGAAACTGATGTGCTTCAAATTAGATGAAGAATTTTTAGATTAGACCCATTTAATAAAAGAAAATTATGAAATATTTGGGACATTTGTTTAAAAAATAACAAAATAGACTTTGAAAGAATTTAGAAAAAACACAAAACAATTATATGAATCAACGATAATTGAGACATTAAAACATGATTAAATCATATTGCACAATGATTAGAAGAAAAATTTGAGGAATTTATTTTTCATTGAGAAAAAATTGAAGATGAAGAATATGAAAAAATTAATAACAATATGAAGAAAAGAGCAAAATTAAGAGATTATTTCTATGATTTATGGGATATTAAAGATAAAAAATATTCTTGATGAATATGAAAATATTGAAATGAATTAGTAACTAAAATTTTAGTTACTCTTAATACTAATAATTTAATTTATCCATTAACTTAGAGTATAAATTCTTTTAACAATTATAAAATATATGAGGAATATTTAAATACAATATCAGAGAAAGAAAGTATTTGATTAAAAAAACGACAAGAAAAAGTAATTTTAACATTAAATAATTTATTTGACAATCTTATTCCTGAAAAATATTGAATTAAATGATTTGATGAAATATTTAATTATAAATTAATTAATGAAAATCAAATTTTATTTTATTATGATTTCAAAGAATTATATAAAAAATGAATTAAAAACTTAAACATTAATGATATTTCAGAAATTTTAACTAATATTGAAAGAGAATTATATAAATTAGAGGAATCAGAGGATTGAGAATATGTGTTTTTTAATAACTTTGATAATTTAGATAAAAGCAATTTATTATCAATTTTCGTTAAAATTAAATTAAACATTAAAAATCCATTTTTAAAAAATTTAAATGAATTTAAAAGACCAATTTTATATAATCAATTTTTATTAGATAAAAAAATTATTAGTTTTAATGAATGAATAAAATTTTTATCAAAAACACCCAAAGCCTGATTTTTTATTAATTTAAAATTTAATTTATAGTATTTTAGAAATAAGGATTTAATTGAAAATTATGAAATAAAAGAATATAATTTTTTCGATCTATTTAAGTTTGATTTTATTTAATGAAATAAAAAAATGAAATATTATGTAAATGTAAATTCTTGTGAATTAAATAAAGTTAATAATGAGCAAGATTTAAATCTTCTAATAAAATTTATTCAAGAAAAACTATGAATAAAAGAAGAAATAACAAAAATGATTAAAAAAAATGATAATAAAAATATCGAAATCAAAATCCAGGACAATCTAATTACTAATAAAAATAATTTTTATTATTATCTGATAGATAATTTTACTGATAATAATATAATAGTTGTTGATGTACAACCTTGACATTTGGATTATATTTGATTTGATATAGAAAATTTTTGTAAATAGCTTAATGAAGAAATTAAAAAATGAAAAGAAATAACTTATTTCTTTAACTGAGTAGATTTAGGATATGATTCTAAAGAAGATATTAAAGAATTCTTAATTGAAAATTGACTTGATTATGATAAATTATTTAAAATAAACTTTGTAGAAAAATCATATTGATTTTTTAGAAGTTTAATTGACAAAGAAATTTCAAAAGAATTATTAGTTGAAATAGTTAAATTTTTATAGTCTAACGATTTAGAATATTTAAATGAAGTTTAGAACTTAGATGAAAATAAATTAAAAAAAATTCAAGAAATAATTAAAAAGTATTGATATAATCCTGATGAAATTCTTGATACTTCTGATTTTTATATACCATCAGATATAAAATTTGATGTAGAAAATTTAGATAATTGTTGAATAATAGTTTGATGATGAGAAAATGAATGTTTATTTGAAATAGAAATTCTTTTATGATGATTAAATAAAAAATATTTTAGAAATAATAGTTTTATATATTAATTTATTGGATTAGATTTAATATAATCAAAAACTAAATTCACTGATTTATTAATTTCATTTTTATTATGTATTGGTAGATTTTTAAAATATTTTTTTCAATTTAAAATAACTAAAATTGTTCAATTATTATTGAACGTGATATTTATTTTATTGAATTTTCCTTCAGCAATAATAAGATTTATTTTAAAGTTTTTATCATTAATTAATCATTTTTTAATTAAAAACTCTTCTTTTTTATATAAAATATCTTTTAAGAATTGTTTTAATTCATAAGAATTTCTTATTTTTGTTTTAACCATAAACATTGAATACAAATTTAATAAAGAAATTGATATGTTAATCATTTTTTTTATTTTAAAAATAATTAAATATAAAAATCTTTGTAATTAATTTTAATAATTTTTAAGATACAATTATTTTATAAATATATTATTTAAAAAGTAAAAAAAAATAGCTCTTAAGAGCTATTTTTTAAGAATATTAAAGTTTACTAATTAAATAGTTTTTCTAATTAAGTAATGTTTAATAAATTTTGTTGATTAATAATTTTGACAATTTTTGTTTTTTCATTAAAAAGAAAATTTAACATTTCTTTTATTTTTAAATATTCTTGCGCTAATTCTAATTGCGACTTAAATCCTAATTCATTAATTTTCTTTTCAAAAAATTTTTTAGCTATTCTAATTTTTTTTCTTCAAATTTTTATTTTATATTTTTTTTCAAAAGTCTCAGAAAAATTTTTTATTTCTTCTCATAATAAATAATATCATATCTTTATATTATGTTTATACCAAGTTAATAATAATATTGATTGATAAATTTTTGTTTTATTTTTTAAAAAATAATATTTTCTTAATCAATTCTTTTGTTTTGTTTTTTCTGTACTTAAAAAAATTCATTCGAAACTTTCTAAAACCAATTTTTTAAATTTTTCATTTCTTAAAATTTTTAATAAAATTTCTAATACTTTATTTATTTTCTCTGTATCTCATCAAAATAAGTTAGTCTTTATCAATTCATAAATATTAATGAAATTTAATTCAGTTTTGTTTCAGTCATCATATTCAATAACATCAATAAACAAATTAATAAATTTGTCCTCTCAAATTAATTCTTCTTCAAGTCAATTAAATAATATGTTTCTAATTTCATTTTTAATTTGTTGTTCTTTTTCAATTAAAATTTCTTTTAATTCATTATCTCCCAACTCTAAATATTGTGAATAAATTAAATTGTATTCTTGAATTTTATCAATTATTTTCGAATAAAGATAAAAATGAATTGTCATAACAACATCTTCAATAATCTTATATTCTAATTTTCAAGCATTATACATATAAAATCAAGATAATGGTAATTTAATTTCTGTATTTTTTAATCAAAAAAATGTTAGTTTTTTTTCTAATTTTCTTAATCAAATATCATTAATTGATTTAAATTTCACTACTCAAAATAATCATCTTTCTTCTTTTTCAATTCAATTATCATCTGTTTTTCCTAAATATCTATTTTCTTTTGCTTTTAATGTATCTTCAAAGTTAATATCTTCATTATCAGAATCAGAAGAATTTCAATAAACTACTAAATCTCAAAATGCATATTCAGATTTTTTATTTAAAAAACTATAAATTACATTTTTTAAAATTCTATCCAAATAAGTTAGCAATTTAGCAGAATGTGACTGTCAATCCAACATTCTTTTCATATATGTAGTTAATCATTTTATTGCTTCAATCAAAAAATTTTCTTTTAAATCTTGAAATGTATAATATTTAGGCAAATACTGCAATAATTTTGTATTTTTTATTAAATTTTTTGACTTCGATTCAATTAATTTCGCAAAATCATTTGTTTTTTCATTAAATAACAACTATTTCATTACTATTTCTGTTGTAGTTTTATCAGTTTTATCAGATTCAATTTCATACTTAATTAATTTATCCAAAAAATCTTCAAGAAAAAAATCTTTTCAATAAATATCAACAATTTTATTTCTTAATTTTAATGCTTTAGTAGTCATCATTTTTCATTTTCTTCCTGAAGACAATTCAATATATTCATCCTTAATTTTCTTCTTTTTTTCTTCATCTAATTCAATTTCCTTTAAAATTTCATCTAATAATTTTATATTTAAAAATTTCTCTAAAAATACAATTTCTCTTATTATTTCAGTATAATCAACTTTTATACATCATTTTTTTGTTTTTGTTTTTTTTTCAAAAAAAAGTTTATACAAATTTAACAATTTCTTTAAATTTTCAGAATTTATTAAACTTAAATTTATGTTTTCTAGTTTATCAGTTATTTTAATCTTTTTTTTTCTTTCTTTTTTTATTTTATTTTTTAAAGTCATATTTTTAATTAAATTTTAAAGAAATTAAATTTTAATAATTTTAAGATAATTTAAAAAATATTATAAATGTTTTGTTATTAAAAAAAAATGAGAAAACAAATTGTTTTCTCATTAATTTTTTTTAATTAATAATTTTTATTTTATTCATAGATAAAAATAATAATTTTTATCTAATGAAAATTTTTCTCAAGTTAAATTTTCAAAAGTTTTATTTAAAACATTTAGATAAATTTCATCATTTAGAATAGGTGAAGTGTAATTTAATGATTTTGTTAATAATCAAAAGTGTATATGATTAGCTTGAGAAAATCAAGTACTTCAATATTTTAAATAAAGATAATTAATTCATTTTTTTAATAATTCATTTATGTTAATTTCGTAAATTTCATCATTTCAACCTTTAGGAAAAAAATTATAGTTTCATATTGATGGTCAATTAAATTTAAAGTTTTTATGATCAAAATTAGGATAAAATTTTTCATAAAATCACCACATTGTTCATACTAAATCTACATATTTAGGGCTATTTTTATTTATTTTAATTAAAGCTCATGCTTTATTTAAATAGGAATAATTATAGTTATCTAAGTGTCACATAATTAACCGATATTTATAATTTCATAATAAATCTTTTTTTCAAAATCAACACATTAGAAAATTTCAAAATCAAATTAGTTTATATTTATTAAATTTTGAAATATTTCTTCAAAAATAACACTTTGCTCATAATTTATTTAATTTATTCAAATTTAATTTAATGAAAATATTAAAATCTTTTTTAAAATTTTTAAAATTTTTTAATTCATCGGAATTAATTCTACTTCAAATACAATATTTATTAAAATCAAATTTAGACTTTTCTTTAAAATCTCTTACTTTTTGATTATACCTTAATATACAATTTTGTTTATAATCTTTAATTTGATTTTCCAAGGTGATGTCAAATGCAGAATGAAAATCCCATTTAGGTCTGTATAAGCTTCATAGGTTCCTTATTCATACTTTTGATGGAATTTTAATCATATAATTATATACTGGAATTCATCTATAGTTATTTTGTGACATAATCGAATTAAATTTTTTATTTTTAACAATAAAATTTAAAAAACTAATTCAAGATAAGATTTCTTGATTATTATATTTTAATCAAGTTAATAAAATATAAGTATTTTTATATCAATTTTTAAGTAATACTTTTTTCCGAACATCTTTAACTTCATTTTTCCGCAATGGCAATTTATATAAATTTCATAATTTATTTTTGAAATCTCAATGATTTAATAATTTATTTTCTAATTCATTATTTTTTAATTGATTTACATAAATATTTAATATATACTTATTTAATTTTTCTCAATACTTTTCTTTAAATGAATTTAATAAATTATTTTCATTTAAATTTTTCAAATAAAATTGAGTAAATTTAATTTTTTCATAATTTTTATTTGTTTTATATTTATTTAAATAATTTATAAGTTTTGAAATATTATTAACGGATAATTGAAAATATTCTTTTTTGATTTTTTCTATTTCTTCTTTTTTTTCTTCAACTGTATTAAAATAATTATAATACACTTTCTGATTAATTTCATTTTTAATTTTTTTATCTGATAAGTTTAATCATAAGTGACAAATTTTTGATAATATCATTTCATTTTTTTGAACAAACTCCTTATATTTTTCTAGATTCATATCAGTTTGATTACTCAAAGAATTAACTGATATTAATGAAGTTATTAATAGTATTGTAGTTAACATTTCTTTTAATTAAAAATTAAATTACTCATTTATATTATTTTTTTAAGTTTTAAAGTCAATTTTTTTAATTTTTTTTAATTATATTACTTAATTTTTTCAATAAAAAAATACTTCTTAAAAAGAAGTATTTTATTTTATTTTATTTTTTATTTATATATAAAATCAATTTTTTTATTCAAAAATTTTAGTATATTTTAATGTAACTTTTCATCAATTTTAAATAGTAAATAAATAATCTCTAAAATCATCATAAATTTTTTTATAAAATTAATTAAAAATTTTCTTTTATTATTTCATTATGTATTTCTTCATATAATCAATTTTCAAATATTTTTTCTAAAGAAAATTTTTTTGAACATCTAGTATCAGAAATTAGATTATTTTGAAATTGATATGTTCTAATTTTATCAGATCTATTTCAAGAAGATTTAGTCAATTCTTTATATTTTGACAATCTCTTTTCTTGTTCAATTTGAAATAATTTTTCTTTTAATCTTTGATATGCTATTTCTTTATTTCTTCATTGATATCTTTCTTCTCTGGCATCTATTACTAATTTAATAGGGTTTCATTTTTCATCTTCTCAGATTTTATAAATTATGTGATAAGCAGTTTCTCTTTTATTAACATTTTGGCCTCATTTTCCTCAAGCTCTTGATGCTCATTCCTCAATAATATTTTTAGGATCAATTTCAATATTAACATTTTCTATTATAGGTAACACTTTAACTTTTACAACTGAAGTATGAATTCTTCATCTTTTTTCAGTTTTAGGAACTCTCATTACTTGATGTATTCAATTTTCAAAATACATTAATTTGTATGCATCATCAACTCAATATAATCTAACCTTTAAGTTTTTATATCATCAAAAATCAGATTCCAATATGTAATTTATTTCATATTTTATTCATACTTTTTCAAAATATTTTTTATAAGACTCAAATAGATCTTTAACAAATAAACAACTTTCTTCTCATCATTCTCATCATTCTATTATTAAATAACAATCTCAAGAATATCAAAGATTTAATTTTAATTCTTTTAGTTTATTTAATTGTTTTTTAATTTTTTCTCAATTTATTTGAATTTCTTTTTTATATTCTTCTATTGATATTTCTCACTTTTCTAACATTTCTTTAAATAAATTTATTTCTTCTACTAATTCTTTTATTGTTTTATAAATAGAAACAAACTGTTCAATTTTATTTCTTTCTTTTATTTCTTTTTGAATTAATTTAAAATTTTCTTTTTCATATAATTTTTCAATTTTTTTATTTATTTTTTCTAATTTTTTTGAATATTCTAAAAATTTTTCAATAATTGTTCAGTAATTTAATTTTATTCCCATTTCTTTTTCAATTATTTTATTGTATTTTTCTAAATTTGAATTTATCATTTTTTTAAATTATTTTTATAAATTTATAAAATATAATATAGATTTACAAAACATAAAATAAAAAAAATAATATTATTTATTCTTTTTCAAATACTATACAAAATTCTCATCAATTATATTTATCGTTTAAAATTTCAAAATTATTTATATTTGCTTTTTTATTAACTAAAACAATTTCTTTGATTTTTCATAATTTTGAAAAACTATTTCTGATATAATTTAAAAAAATATCAAAAAGTTTATATTTTCAATAATTAGCAATAATTAAAATAAAATATTTATTTGTTATTTTTATTCAATTGTTAATCATAGTTTTCATATCATTTAAATATTCATCATAACTTTTTTCTCAACTTTGTAATCAAGACGAATTATCATAATGTTCTAAGTTATAATAAGGAGGGCAAACAATAACTGTATCTATATTCTTATTCATATAATATGATATTATTTCCTTACTTGTAAAATCAAAATTAGTTTCAAAAATATTTTTTTTATCAATTGAATAAAAATTATTAAAATTTTTCTTAATATAAATATCTAAATTTTTGATATTGTTTCACAAAAAAACAATATCATTACAAAAATAATTTGTGTAATAACTCTTATAAAATCATAATTGATAACTTTGCCAACTATGTATTAGACTTAATAAATTTTTTCATTTATATTTATTTAATAAAATAGAAACAAAATATGGATTTAAAACACTTCATCTCTTTAATTGTGTTCTAATAAATGTGTAAGTATCTTTTAAAGCTCATTTTTCTGTATTCTCTTTATTAAAATTGTTTAATAAAATAAAAACTCTATGCAAAATATTTCACTTTAATAATTCTTTAAAAAAATCATATTGAGAAACACTTCTTTCGATTCGTATTTTTAAAATATTTTCCAAATTTAAAAACCTTATTAAATTTCAATATTTCATTTGTCATCTAGGGGTAAATTTTTTATTTTCAAAAAAAAAGTTTTTAAATAAACTTTCTATATACTCTTTATTATCTAATTTTCAATAAATAAAATCAAAAATTTTAGTTTGTATTTTAAATTTATTAAAAAAAATATCTAATTTTTTATAAGCTTCATTTATTTCTTCAATATTTCATTTATATTTTTTAACCAAAAAATCATATATATTTTTTCAATTATATTTAATATTATTTTTATCTATAAATTGATAATTATTAAATAAGCAATAAAGTTTCTTGTTTTTATCAAAAAAATAAGTCAACATTAATATATTGTTTTAAAATAAAAAAATTAAAAAAAATAGCTTTTCTTACTTTAAATTCATCATTTTTATAGAATGTAAATATAGTGGAAATTTATTTATTTAAATAATTTAATAAAAGTTCTTTTAATTCATTAAAAGACATTGGTAAATAATATTTATGTTCTATTTTTGTTCTTGTAGTTTTAACATTCTTTTTTTCAATAGGATTATATCAAACAACTTCTTTTTTAACTTTATAAATTAATGTTCAATTATATAAATCATCAATAAGAATTTTTTTATAATTAACATTATATTTTTCTTTAATTAATTTCAATTTTTGTTTTGAATTTAATCAATGCAAAATTGATTTAAATTGATTAGTGAACTGTTTAACAGTATAATGTGCCAAATTAGAAATGTAATTTTTTCTAGCATCTTTAATTCTTGATAAAAGTATTTCAACAATATCATTTATATTATTTGTTGCAAAAACTTTTGCATCAAAATATGCTAATCAAATTTTACTTAAATAAATTTTATATAATTCTTTGTTTTTATTTCTTCTTTTTCAATATTTTTTCACTTCCTCATTAAGTATCTTATTAAAAATCATAGTTGTATATGATGCAACTAGTGATGCTAATTTAAGTATTCTTCAATTATAAATTAATTGTCAATCAAATTCTTCTTTTAACACTATTGTTATTTCGTCTGATTGAGTATAAGTGAATAATGCATTAAATTTTTTTAATACTTCTTCAGCTGTTTTTATCATAACTTTTCTTAGTATAGTATCAAAAGGTTTTATAAATCATTTTGTAAACTTAGAAAATTTATGTCAATCAATTCTAATAATAACATATTTTTCTTTCACTTTAATATCATATTTTTTTTCTATCTCTAATACATTTTTAGACTTTTTCATTTTTATCTTTAAAAAATTAAAATAATTCTTCTTTAACAGACTTTTTAATTCATATTTAATTTTTTCTCTACTTTAAAAATAATAAAATAAACAAACCTCTTTTATAAAATTGAAAACTAAATGTTTCAATTTGTTCTTTTAATTTTTAAAATTTTTCTAAAACATTTAATGAAATTTTTTTTGATATTCTATTCATATCATTAATTATTTTAAAATTAAAGTTTTTGTTTTCAATTATTTTAAAATAAGAATAGTCAATATATACTTTTGGAATGTAATTAATTCAAATTAAAAACTCAGGTAAATATTGTTTTTCATCATGTATTTCACAATTAAATTGACTTCAAGTAAAATCTAGAATTATATAATTTTTATTTTTTAATTTAATTCACACTAAAACATGATAAGTATCTGTATAATAATTATTTAGTAATATTGTATCTACTTTTATTAATCAAACACTTTCAATTTCTGTATTTAAAATCTCAAAAATTAATTGGTTAAATTTATTTAACAAATTAAAATTATCTTTAATAAAAAGACTAATTATATACTTAGAAATATTAACACATTTCCTATTTCTTTTTTCAAAAGAAATTATTTCATCATTAATTAAATTTTCTTCTAAAAAATTGATTATTAATTTGATATCTTTATCTCATATTTCAATTTTTTTTACCTTAATTTCTAGAAATTTTTTAAAATAGTTATGTAAATAACTATTTTTTTTAATTTTCATAATCTTAAATTTAATAAAAATTTAAACAAATTAGAATTTCATATAAAAGTTAAAAATTAAATGCATTCATAATTTATATAATTGATTATTAAGATTATAAAACTCAATACAATAATGTTGGATTATTTTTTTTTACTGAAATATCTTCTATCAAATCATTTTTTTGTATTTCTTTTATATTGTTATCGAACATATGTAAATTAAATCAACTTGAGATTATATGATAACCATTGAATGTTTTTAAAATTCAATATAAAATTTTTTCTTTTGGTAACGTATCTTTATATAGTTTTAAAATTTCTTTTAATAATTCTTCTTTTTTTCTATCTTCTGATCATTGAATAAAATCAATATCAACAATGTAAATATCCAAATCATTTCCATATTTTCAATAAACAGTATTTAGTAAAGATTTTGCTGAAATTCTTTTATTTCATCAATTATATTTTTTTTCATACAACAATTGTGATGATGTGGAAATTAATTTATAAATTATTTTTTCTTTGTTTTTAGGTTGTAGTCTAATATAAGCTCTAGCAGGTTTATATTTATCACAAACTAATTTAATTAACTCTTCTCTCTTTTTTATTCAATCAATCCCTGTACAATATAAATTTAAAATTACTTTAGATTTATCCTGTGAGTTTTTATCTAAATCTTTAGTTCTTTTCATTATTTGTATAAAATATTCATAATTATATACATCTTCTTTGCTTTTAATTTTTCATTTTTTCATTAATTCATCATTAATTTTATCAATAATTTCATAAATATAATTAAAATTATCTATAATTTTTGTCATTATAAATTTTTATAAAGTAAATCTTTATTATCAACTTTTTTTAAAAATTTAAGAAAATTAATAATCATAAAGTGATTCATAAACTTCATTAAATAAATTTTGATCTTTCTTAAAACAATTTTCATCTGTACAAACAAAATCAGTTAATAACAATCAAATCCCTCATAACCATAATAATGCTTTTTTATCCCCCTTATATAACTCATATATACAACAACTTGCAGCATCCGAAGGAATAATTCATGTTATTCCTTCTTTTAAATCAAAGTTAAAGTTTTCCAAATCAGGAAAATATAATTTTCAATCTTTATATCTTACTAAATATGTTGATCATTCATCATCTATATAAAAAAGATTATTATCTTCATTATTTTTTTTATGTTTTTCTACATATTTTTTTATAGCTATTTCTAAATTTCAGTATTCAGTTATCAAATCGTTTAATTCAAATAAATTTAATTCAAGTAATTTTTTATTTTTTGAATAATCTTTTTTATTTTCTAAATTCTTTTTAAATTCAGTTAAATCTCAAATAAATTTTCTTCATACAATATATTGTCATCAATCATCATATTCAAAAAAAGTAACATATCACTTTTCTCAATTTTTTAATTCCAATTCTCATAAATATAAATCATTTATTATTTTTTCTTTTTTAGTTAATTTTTTGATATCTTTGGTATTAAACATGGTTAATTTATTTATTAAATAAAAAAATTTATTTACAATTTTAATTCTCTATTTTTTTAAATTTGTTTAAATATTTTCAAATTATTTTTTTAATTTTTAATGATGAAGTAATTATTTAGATATTTTTAAGAATTAAAGTATATTGATAATATCAATTATCTCCTGAAAGTTAAATCATTTTCTTAAAAAATAATTTATTACTTTCTGTTTATCTTTAAATTCATCCAAATTTATATTCTTTTGTTTTATGTATTTTAAGATTTTTTCTTTAAGATTATTTTCAAAAAGATTTTTATTTTGTTTAAGAATTTCTTCATAAATGTTTTCAACAACTTCTTTTTCTATTTGATTTGAACTTAATTTTAGAATTATTTCTTTTTTTGAATATCATTTTTTAATTTTATTCAATATTTTTTGTTTTAGTTTATTTTTATCATAATAATTATATCTATTGTCATTTAATTTTTTTTTAAATTCTTCAATTTTAGTTTCTATTATTTCTTTATTAAATTTCTTTTTAATTAACGAATTTTTAACATAATTAAAGTCTTTTCATCTATTTAAATAATTTCTTATGAAAAAATCAATAATTTGTTCTTCGTTAATTAAATTATTTTCTTCTAAATAATTTAAAACATCATCAATTAAAATTAAATTATTATTTTCTTCAGAGCAATTAAATTTTTCTTTAAGTTTGTCTCTTAATCTATTAAGAGATATTGTTTGAAATTTATTAATGTACCAAATTGAATATGATAATATTTTTTCTTTATCACAATTTTTTTTATAATTTTTATTTTTTCTTTTTTTATACATGAATTTTAGTATAAAACATTAAAATAACAACTTGTTCTAGTATAAACTAAATTGTTTGTTTTTTTATCAAAAAATCAAACTGTATAACATTTTTTTCAATTTCTTTCATATTTTTTAATTAATTTAACATCATAAAAATTAAATCATAATCATAAAGAATAAACTTTTAGTCAATAATGAAAATCTCTTTTTCACCATCTTCATTTTGCAATTTTATCAAAGTAATCAATATAAATTGGTCAAAAATAGTTTTTAATAATTAAATTTTTATATGGTTTTTCAAAATTATTGCTAAAATAAACTGTGCTATCTGTTCAAGGTAATTGTCAATAATAAGAATAATAAAAATTCATATGGTGATAAACTTTTTCAATTTTCATTCATTTAATTTTGCTCAATGTTTGATACATAATTGTTGATACTCAACAAAGTCCTCATCAATAAACTAACTTAGATTCAACTTTATTTCAACTATAAATTAATGCATATCATTTTACATATTTATCTTTATTTTTTCTAATTCATTCAAAAACATTAATTGTGTCTCAATAATCATAAAAACCAGTTAATCAATTAATTCAGTTTCAAATGTTTATTGTTCTGTATTTATGATAGATTGTATCCAGCTCATATTTAAAAATATATTTATTTTTATTTTTCTTTATATAACATCACAAATATTTGTCTAATGGTAACTTCACATATAATCATTTTAGTCAGTTTATGATAAATATATCATACAATAATCAATTAAAATATAAATTGAAATTATCACAGTTTTCTTTGAATTGTCAATTATCAATTTCTTTCATTAAATTTAATAGTTTTTGTTTATCTTGAATAAAATAATTTAATGGTAATGATTGAAATTGAGTAAATAATTGCTTTTGAAAACTTACTCAAGTTGCATAAAAAAGTGAATTTGAAATTTTTCCTCAAATATACACTTTTATTTCATTATTTTCAGGAATAATTTTAATTTTTGTATTTTTTCTGATTCAAAAATTAGAATAAATTTGTTTTAAATTATTTAAAATATTATTTTTTTGTACATTATTAAGAGTAGACAATTTTTTATATAACATTAAATTTAAATCTTTTATTGATTCATAAGAATAACCTCATTTGTCATTAATGTTATTAGCAAATGTCCATCACACGAAAGAGATTAAAATTAGTATAAACAATGTTATTTTTTTCATTTTTTTAATTTATTCAAATAAATAAATATTAAAAATATAAAAATAAAAAAATATAAGTTAATTTTTTTTATTTATTTTTTTATCTTTATTAAAAAGAAGAAGATAAATTTAATTATCTTCTTTTATTTTTACTCATAAATTTATTTCATTTATAAATTTTTTTATAATTGTTATAGCAATTATAATTAAAATAATTAAAATAATAAAATTCATAAAAAAGGAGAATCAATAAATTACTGAAAAATAAATTCAAATAAATAATACTAATAAAATAAACAATAAATTAAAAAATATTAAAATATATGAATAAGATTCTACTTTATCAGTTAATGTATATTCAACAAATCTGAATGTATTTATAATTTTTTTTCAAACATTAGAAATTTTCTTTACAGCGTTTTTAGTTTTTCTTTCAATTTCTATTTTTTTTACATACATTTTTTGCATTTGTTCTTGTCATTTTTCATATATTTCAGTGTTTTTAATTTGATTTCATAATTTTCATGTTGAATTTTTAACTGTTTTAATTCATCTTTTGATAATTTTAGCTCAATCTTTATATTTAGTGATATCATCTAGTGTATCTAAAGTTTTATTTAAAAACAAATTTTCTTTACTTTTCTTTCTATTTTTAATTTTTTCTTTATAATTTTTTCAAATTAAATCAGCCAATAATCAATCATCATTATCAAATATTTTTTTTTCATTTACTTTTTCTAATTCTCAACTTTTAACATTTTCAATTCATTTTTCTTGAAAATTATTTTTAATATTGTCATTTTTTGATTTAATATTTTTATCATTTTTATTTTCATTAAATGATTTAAGATTTTTTAAACTATTAAATAAATTTTTTAAATTATCTTCTACTTCTAACAATCACATTGCCTCTTTTTCAGAATCTTTCATATTTAACAACTTATTTAATTTTTTCTTTTTCTTTTTTATTTCATTTTTAATTTGTCAAATTAATTTTTCATCTCTATTTAATCATATTTTTTCTTTATATATATTTGAAACGTTTCAAAAAGATCTAAGTTGATTTAATTGTTTTTGAACTTCATTTGAATTAATTTTTGAATTTATTTCATTAAATAGTTTTTTAAAATCTTTATTTTTATTGGTATTTTTCAATAAATTTATATTATCATTTTCTTTTATATTAGTTTTTGTCAGATTTTTTCAATGAATATTATTTTTATCAATTTTTAGAATATCATTTTGATTTTCGAAAATAATTTTCTTTTTATTTTTGATTTTTTCTCATATAAAAACTTCAAATCATTTTGCAGATAATTTAAGTTTCTTATTATTTAAATTTTGATTTAATTGTTCTTTTAATTCTTTAAGTTGTTTTCATTCATTTAATATTCATTTTATTACACTATTTTTTATTTTTCAATTATTAGCATCTTCAATAATTTTTTTAAAATCTATTTTATTAGTTTTTAATTTTAATTCTTTTTTTAGATTTAAATAATTTTTTTGTTTTAAGTTAGTAAAAAGTTTTTTATTCAAATCTATTCAGTATTTTTGATTTAAGTTTAATTTATTTTTTCATATTAGTTGTTGTAGTTTTTCATTTGTTTTAGTTTTTTCAATTAAATCATTTGTGTTAGAAAATATTTTTTTTCTTAAGTTTATTAATTTTTGATCTTTTAAAAAAATTTTATTTTTTATAGAGTTTAAGAACTTTTTATTGAAATCTTTGTTATATTTATAAAAATATGTTTCAATTTTATTTTTAAATTTTTCGAAATTTTTATTATTTGTTCTTAATTCTTTCAATCTTATTTTAAATTGATTTAATTTTTCTTTTTTTAAGTTATCTTTTAATTTTTTAAATTCTTCTTTTTGAATTTGTTTATTAATTTCTTTTACAGTATTAATATAATCATCAATTAATTTAGAAAAATCGTCATTTATTTTTTCTATTCATTTATTTATTTTTTCTTTTGCAACATTAAAATTTTTCTTTAAATTATTAACTCAATTTTTTATTTGCTTTTTAATGTTGTGTTTTTTGAAAAAAGAAAAAAAATAAAAAAAATTTCATTTATTTTTCTTAACTTTTTCCTTTAATTTTTTTTTATCTTTTAAATTATTTAAATTGTTTAAAAAAGAATTTTTAACTTTTTTATTTAAAAGTCATTTTTCTTTTTTCTCTAAAAATTTTTTAAATTGTTCCTTAACATTTTTTTTTGACATTAATAAATATGTTTATATTTAAAGAAAAATTTAGTTATTTATATTAAGTATATTAAGTAAATATTATAAAAATTTTTGAATAATTTATTTTTATAATTAAAGTAATTCATATTTACTATTAACTTTTTTTTACAAAAAAAGAGAAGTTATAAAACTTCTCTTTAAATTTTTAATTAAATTTTATGCTTAATCAATTAATTCATCTAAACTTATTTCTTCTATATTTTCTTTTTTATTATTTGATTTTGTTTCTTTTTTATTGTCTGTTTTTGCTTCTTTTTTGCTATTTGATTTTGTTCATTTTTTGTTATTTGTTTTTGTTTCTTTTTTATTGTTTGATTTTGTTTCTTTTGATGATTCTTTAGTTGTTTTAGTTTTAGTAGTTGTTTTTTCTTTTTTTTCATCTTTTTCATTTGTTTTTTCATCTTTAATATCTACTACAACTACTTTTACTTCTTTACCATCTTTTATTACTTTCTTTTCTTTAAATTTAAGAACTAATCAAGCATCTTTAATTCTAATTACTTCTTCTTTAATATTTTCTAAATCTTTTAAGTCTTTTTTAGTTACTCAAGATTTTTCTAATGAAGCAATTAGTTTATTAACAAAATCATTCATTTTTTCTACAATTGCTTGATTATCTTTTACTAGTAAGTATCTATATAGAGAAAATCAATTATTAATATCTTTTTCTCTTCCTTCTCTAATAGCTTTATTAGATTCTTGTAATGCTAAAGCATAATTTTTTAATCATGTTGTAGAAAATTTCTTTGAAACTTTTTTTCATCCTACAGTAGCTGTAAATTCTTCATTATATGTAAATCTAGGAACACCTTTATATCAAATTACATTTTCAAATCATTCTATTAATGGTGTTGTTGGTCAATATCTTAATGTTAAATTTATTGCTAAATCTTTTGCTTTAAGTCAAGATGTTCATTTCTTAACAATCTCTTTTACAACATCTTCGATTTTTGTTAATTGTTTAACAGTTGAATATTTTGAAAATTCTTTTTGTATTTCTTTAATTACTTCTCACATAAGTTGTTGATAAATATCAATTCATTTTTTCTTTAAATGAATTGTTCTTATATCATTTAAATTTTGTGTAATTTTTTCTAATTTTTGCTCATAAATTGGTCTAATTAAAACATTAGATAACAATATTTTAAGCTCTGGAGAAGCTTTAACTCTTTTTCATGCTTTTTTAGCTTTTACATATGCTTCTAATTCTCCTTTAATTTGATCAACATTTTCTTCTGTTAACTTTCTAATTAATCTTCTTCTAGTTTTCATAAATTTTTCTACAGGCATATTTACCTTTTCAGCTTTCATCAAAGATGCAATATTTTTCATTCTATCAGCTTTATATTTTTCTCTTACTACTCTTTGATATTTTCTAATTAATTCTAAATATGATTTAAATGGTAAAGATTTAACATTAATTGATGCAATTGAATTTAATGTTTTAACAAGTAATGAAACTAAACCTGTTAAATACATTGTGTTATATTGCTTTAAATCAAATTTACCTTCATTTTTTAACATTTCCTTAAGTTTTAACATCTTTTTATAAGCTTTTACCAAAGCTTTATAATTAGATTTAATTTGTTCATCATATTTATTTTCAACTTTCTTAACTTCATTATTTGCTGTTTTATTTGATTTAGTTGTTGTTCTTTTTGCTGGCATTTTAATTTAAATTAATATATAAAAAAATTTAATTTGATCTTATTCTAAATCAAAATTTATAATTATTATTAATTTGAGTATTCTTTATAGTTCTTAGATAATTAACTTTTAATTAATTAAAGGTTTTTAAAGGTTTTATATTTTATTTTTTTTAAATAAAAAAAATAAGAAGAAAAAAAGAAAGAAAGAAAAGAAAAAAGAAAGAGTAAGAATTTAATAATAATTTTAATTTTTTAGAATTGTATTAAAAATTTCTTCTATCAGGAAGATTATTTAATAAATCATCTAAATTTGTTTCTTCATAAATATTATTTGTTTCATTTTTATTTTCTTCTGAATTAGTTGTTTTTTTCTTTTTTTGTTGATTGAAGAATTCGCTAATTTTTTGTTTTTCTTCTTTTTTAATATTTGATGTTTTAATTTTATTAAGTATTTTGTTAAATTTTTCTTTAGAAAAATTAGAATAATCATTTTTAAATTTTTTATATAACTTAATGTATTTTGCTTTTGATAAATAAGTACTGAACAAATCTGATAATGCTTTTTCAATTCATCTTCATCACATTTCTTCTACATCTTTAGAGTTAAGTATAGTTTGATAGATTTTTTCTTTATTTTCTTCGAAAATTGTTTTATATAGTTCATAAAGAGATTTATTATGTTGTCATATTTTTTTAAGAATTTTTTCATATTCTAAATCAATAATAATTTTTTTAGCTAATCATTTAATTGGATTAAATAATACAGGATAATCTATTCTATTAACAAATTCAGGTTTAAATTTATTTGTTTCTTTTAATGCTATTTTTAATTTTTCTCCTAAATTTGTTACTAATTTTCAATAATTTTCTATTGCATTATTTATATTTTGTTGATATTTATTTAATAATTTGTTTTTAAAATTTAATAATTCTTCTAATTCGAAATTTTCATTATTTTCTAATTTTCATTTTTCTTTTTTTTTAGTTAATTTTTTAATTTTTTCATTAATTTCATTTAGTTTATTTTTGAATTTTTCTTTAGCTTCATTAATTTCATCTGATGATGTAATATTGAATTTAGTTAACAAATTTAATAAATCCAATGAAGTTTGAAAATTATTTGCTTCTTTTTCTCACTTTAATTTAAATAATTTTTCTTTAATTTCAGATACAGATGTAAATACATTTGAAGTAAAAATAACAATATGTCATCATCTCATAATTGCTTTTTCTCATTTTGAATCTGTAATAACTCATTCATCTAAAAAAGATAAAAATATTTTTAAAATTTCAGGATGAGCTTTTTCAATTTCATCAAATAAAATTATTGTATGTTTCTCTCATTTAATTTCATCAACAAAAGTTTTATCTCAATATCAAGTATATCAAGCTGGTGCACCTAATAATGAAGAAACTTTATGAGATTCTGAAAATTCTCACATATCTTTTCTAATAAATTTCCATCATAATTCTTTAGCTAATAATTTAACAAAGTATGTTTTTCAGACTCAAGTAGGTCACATAAAGAAACTTGAAAAAACTCTATTATTTTTATCAATAAGCATATAATTATAAAATTTATCAAAAAACAAGTTTATTGCTAAATCTTGTCAGATTAATTTCTTTTTTATATTTCTTTTGATATTTTCTACATCTTCTTTAGTTAATCAAATTTCATCCAAATCAATAATATTACTTTCTTTTAAAAATTCTTTAGCAATTTCTAAGATAATGTAATTAAATTCATCAATTGAATTTTCTTCAAGTTCTTCTAGTTTATTTAAATCAACTCATAACTCTTTTAATTTATTTTCTTTGAAATTTACATATTCACTTATAATAATTTTCGGTAAATTTAACTCTTTAAATAAATTTAATTCTACTTCACTTAATTTTTCTTTAAAATAATTATATAAAAGATTATTAATTATTTCTTTTTCAAAATTAACAAATCAAAATCATTTTCTTTGTAATAAAGAAATGTCTTTTTTATCTAATTCTAATAATTTGTCTTTCAAAAAAACAATATCTAATGGGATTATATATTTAGATTTTTGTTTAAATGAATTTGAAAATAAAACAATATCAGCTAGATCAAATCTAGTTACTAATGAATTTAAATCAATAATTAATTTTATTTTTCTATTAAATGATTTATTTAATATCTTTTCATTTAAAATATAATCTAATAAAATTTCTGATAATACTCAATATATTCTTTTTCTATCTTTTTCTTTAATAATTTTATTTTCAATTAAAAAAGATGTTATTAATTCATCAGATAAATAAATAATATCAACTCAATCAAATCATTCTTCTTTAACAAATTTTTCAACTATTTTTCAATAAACCTTATTTAAAAAATTTTCTAACAATATTGATGAACTTGATTCAAATTCTAACAAAAAAGATCATTTAATCTTTTCTTCTAAATATTTATCAAAATTAAAATTTTCTTTTACTTCTTTATCATCTGTAACTAATTTTATTTCTTTATTTTTTTGTTTATGAATATTTAAATAATTGTAAATATTTTCTAAATTATTTGCTATAAAAGTTGCTAAATTTTCTATTTCTTTTTTTTTAAATTTATCTTTAGAATTTCAATCTCAATCATTATCAATATCATTATTTTTTCATAGAAATTCATTAAACATTGATTTAATATCTGATTCACTAATCATAATAAAAAATACATTAAAAAATAAAATATTTTATTTTTATAATAAAAATAAGTTTAAACAATTGGATTTATTTTTTAACTTATTCGAACATGATTATTAAAACTCCAAAATGAGAATTTGTAAATGAAAAATATGATAATAGTCAATTTAATTCTATGCAATTATTTTGAGAAGATTATAAAGTTGCATTATTATGAAATAATGAAAAAAAGATAGTTTTTTTATTAAAAGATTGAAAAGCTAAAAAATTAATCGAGTTAGACAAAGATAATTATGTAGATGTTTCTGTTTTTAATAATAAAATTTATTTATTAATTAAAACTATTAAGAATTGAAAATTACTTGATCAAAAAGAGATAATTGTATTTAATGAAAATTGAGAGTTAGAAAGAAGAGAAAAGATAAATAAAAAATCTGAAAATGCATTTTTAATAGATAATTTAGCCGTTTTTGAAGATTGAAAAATAAAATTCATTTTAAATGATGATGTTTGAGAACAAGAAATATGAAAATATGATGTATATAACATAGATACTAGAAAATATTTAACTACAAATACTTGATGAATTGAATCTGTATATTGATTTAATTGACAATTGTGATTTATAATAAAATTGAAAAATAATAATCCAAAAGATGTTGAAATTTTGTTAATAAATAAAAATTGAAAAATAATTGATGAAATAGAAATAAATAAACAATATGACTTTGATAAATTTATCAAAATAGATAATTAGGTAAATATCATTAATAAAAATTAGAAAGAAGTTGATCATAACGAAGTTTTAGAAATACTAAAAAAATTATTCCACTCATTATACCCTAATATAAAAATTAAAGAAATAAAGTTAAAATGAATAAAAAATTGACTTTGACAAAAATTATTAAACTTGTTTAAATGAAATAATAAAAAAGTTAAAGTAACTATTACTTGAGAAGATAAAGATTGAAATATAATTATGACAAAAATAAATTGAACATTAGAAGATATATTTAATTGATTAAAAGAGTTAAAAAAATAAAATTTAAATATTTTACATCTTAAAAAATACATAAAAGGTAAATGTAGTTAGATGGAAATTTCTCGATGAAACATGATAGAATTGAGCTCCAAGTTTAGATTTAATTTGAGATAATTGAGAAATATATTAGGAATTTCTTGATTGTGGTGAAGATAGATTTTTTAGAAAAGTTAATACAGCAGACAGAAATATAAGAATAACAAAAGAACAAGTTAAAAAAATTTATAATGAAGCTAAAGCTAGATGATTAAAAATTCCTATTTTACTTTTAAATAATTTTGAGAAATTTGATGAAAATGTTAGTTATTTAAAAACTCCATAAAAATATATTTAATTTAAAACAATTTAATTAAATTAAAAAAAGATAGCATTTAAATGCTATCTTTTTTTTAAGATAATTTTACTTAAAATTTTAAATATTATTTTTTTTAAATTATTCATTAAGTCAAATAGAATTTTTAAATTCTTCAATATCTTTAACTTTAACTTCCTTAATATGTTTTAATGTTTCTGTAGCTTGATTAAATGCTTTTCTTTCAGCTTCTGCTTCAGATTTAATTTGTTGTCTATACTTTTCAATATTATCAAAATGATCTTTAATCTTCTTTACATTTTCAATAAATACTTTAGGATCTAGGATTGGTTTTGATGCTAATTCTTCAGCTTTTTTGCTAGATTCAATAGCTCTATCTGTAAGTTCAGAAGACATTTGATCAATTGTACTAGAAAATGTATTGATAACTTTTATTGATGCATCAAGTGCTTGTTGTCAAGCTTGTTCAAGTAATGCAGTAGATAATAAAGTTTTAAATATAGGTTTTGATCACTGCATAGCTAATTCAACTTTTGTAGCAGCATCTAGTTTAATAAGTAATCTCTTTCTTGTTAATTCCAAATTTCAAATTAAGACCTCCAAATTACTAATAAAGTATTTAACATTTTCAATAAAAAATTTATATTTTTCATCACTAGAATTTGCATATTTTTCTTCAAATTCTTTTAACTTTTGCTTAAGGTATATTTTATAAGCAACTACTTTTCCAATATTATCTTCTAATCATTTTAAAAATTCTTTCTGCATCTCAAGTGATTTCCTTAACGAACTATATGCAGTATCAAATCAACTAAAAATAATTTCAATCTTTCCTCTTGCAGATTGAACTTTAAATTTTAAATTATCTTTTTCATTATCTAAAAAATTTGCAACTGATCAAATAATCGGAATTGATTTAATAACTTTCATCATTTTTCAATCATCATCAATAATTTCTTTATAAACATCTCTTACTTTTGAATTAATTCAATCTAATTCTTTTGAAACATCCATAATTGGATCATTTTCGATCATCTTCGAAGCATTTTCAACAATATTATCAATTGGACTTGTAATTTCAGTAGCTAATTCTCAAAAATCTTCTACTTTACTAAATTTTTCTTCTAACTTTTGTAATTCATCAAATCAAATTTCCTTCAATGCTTCTTTGATTGTCATTTCTTTTTCAACTTCTTTAGCAAATCAGTCTAATTTTTCATCTTTAGCAGTATTTATTACTGAATCAGTTTGTTGAGTATTTATTACTGAATTATTTTGTTGAGTATTTGTCTGCATTTCTGTATTCATTTATTCTTTTTTAAATTATAAAATTTGTGAATTTATTTTACTATATTTATTTTAAATATGTTTCTTCAAAAGTTAAAAATGTTTAATATATTTATCATAAAAATAAATGGAAAATTATTACTTACTTTTAAATAAAAAATTAGAAAATTGTATAAAAAATAAAAATATAAAAATAAATGAAAAAATTCTAAGAGATAAAATAATCATCAAAAAAAATAAAGAAAAAACAATAAATTTTGATGAAAAAATTAAAAAAATGTCATTAAATTTTTGTTGAATTATTAATTGTAATTTATGTAGAAAAGAAGTGAAAGAAAGAAAAGAATTTTTTGAAAATAAATATGATTGATGAATTTTACCTAAGTGAAACATTATAAATCCTAAATATTTTTTTATTTGAATTGCTCCTTGAAGAGATAAACATAGACTATACAAAATATTAAATCATTGAAATTTATTTTGTTTAGATATGAAATCTTGAAATTTTTTAATTAATATTTTAAAAGAAATTTGAGTATATGAAAATTCATATTTCACTAATATAATCAAATGTATTACACCTAAAGATAAAATTTTTGAATTAAATGAAGTAAATACTTGCATAAAAAATCATTTAGAATCTGAAATTGAAACATTATTACCTAAAAAATTAATATTTTTATGAAATAATGCATACAATTATTTTATTAATCACTTAAAAATAAATACTAAGTTGTATAAACTCATAAAAAAAAATAATATTCAATTACATAAAATTTATCATCCAAGTTATATAATTACATATAATCCTAAATTAATTGAAAAATATAAAGAAAAAATAATTAACATATTTCAAAAATAAAAAGAGAGTAAAAACTCTCTTTTTTGATAAAACAAAATTGAATTAACACCCAACTTGCAAATCAGAATATCTTAAATCTTCAGAACAACATGAATGTTCTTCCAACTTATTTATCTTCTTTTTATAACACTTCCAATCACAACTTTTAACAAAATTAATTCCTTTTTTTAAAAAAATTCTAACTATTTTGATTTTCTTTTTCACATTAACCTCCATTCTGTTTTTTTGCAGAGATCTCTGCAAATTTATTATAACTATGTTTAAAAAAAATTAAATATGAACATTATTCATAGCAGAAATTGAAATTAATGAAATTGCTAATGCAACAATTATCAATGCTATTGCAATCATTATTTTACTTACAATTCAAACAATACCAGAAAATATTAATAAATTTTGGTCAATTTCTTCCATAATTGATTCAATTAAATCTCTTATAATTTCTTCATTATCCTTATCAGTAGATAACTTAAGTTTATCTAAAATTAATATTTTTCTAGGATCAAATAATAATACTCAATACTTTTTGTTTACATCTTGTAAGTATCAAAAATAAATCTCTGAAATTTCTGAATAATTTTCATTTCTTTTTATTTTAAAGTATTTTTTGATTATTTCATCATAAATTTTATTTCTTAAAGCTACAGAATCAGCTTTATAAAAAGAAAAAAGAATTAATCACTTTAAGGTATTTCATAAAGTATAAACTTTTCATAATCAAATTATCTTATAAATAATTTTCCAGAAAGTATCTCTTGAAACTAGATAAATTAATAAAAAAATAATTCAAATAATTCATAAAACAATTAAAAATTTAAAATATAAATCTACTAAATGCATACTAGGTCATAATGCTTTAGAAGCATCTAATCAAAAATCGGATAATTTTTGTTGAAATAAAGGAAATAAAACAAACTTTAATCAAAAAATTAATCAAGTTACAACAACTAAATATGCTCAAGCTTTAATAAATTCTCAAATTATTTTACTTTTTAATTCTTTTAATTTACTAGAAAATTTATTAATATCTTTCATTTTTTGTCTTTTTTGATCAGCAGTAAGATTTCATTTCGAAAGAATTTCTAAAATTTCAGTTTTATTTTGAAATTCAACCTTTTTTAAGATTTCTAATGGTCAATATCATAACTTCAATAAAATCAAAATTATTGGATTTAGCTTTTCCTTCTTAGGTAAATACTTTTGTACAGTAAAAATATCATTTTTAATTGAACTAATATCTTGTTTTCAAGATAATGCAGAATAAATAAACAATAACAAGTTATCAATATCTCTTTCTGTAATTTTTTTATTTGATTCATTAATTTCTTTTATTTCTTCTTTCGTTAATCAAGTTAGTTCAATTGGAGCAATCTTTTGTTTATTTAACTTTTCAATTTTATTTCTTTTTTTCTTTATTCATTTTTCTGTTATTGGAAATTTCTCAATAAAGATATTATTATTCTTAAAATACATTAAATATTCATACTCAATTTTTTTTCTTTTCTTTTTAGCCATAAAAAATTTTTAATTAATTAAAACTTATTTAATTTAAAAAATATTATAATATTTTTTATTTTTTTTATTTAGTTTTAAGTAAATAGCTAGTTAATGATAAATATATAAATAAAAAGAAAAATCCTAAAATTAATTTATAAATTCAATTAATAACATTATAACAAATTAGATCATAAACGGTGTGAAACAACATTACAAGAAATAATGCAATTAAACTACTGAAAAAAATATAATTAAATTTTCTAAAAAAAACATTATTTACTAAATCAACTAAATAATTATATGTTAAATAAAACATAAATCAATAAATAAAATGAATAAATAAATGTATGATTGAAACAATTCCATCTCAAAAATGTAAATAAACAAATGTTTCAATTATTCAAAAAAAGAAACTAGAAATTAAATATAATTCTCAAAAATTTCTAAAAAGTATTTTTTTATCTTTAAATAAAAAAAATCAAACTAATAAAACAGAAAAATATTTAATTAATTCTTCTCAAAATCAAGCTAAAAAACATTTATAAACTAAATCTAATTTTATTTGAAATCTAGTACTAAAAAAATAAACATAAATAACAGTTAAAATTAATACAACTAAAAAAATCAATATATTAATTTTAAAATTTTTAATCGTTTTTCTTAATTTTTCAAAATCAATAATTGAGAATTTTAAGGATATTAAAAAAAATAAAAATAAAACAAGAGGCAAAATAATATTAACTGATATAAATAATATTGTAGCCATAGCATCGATCATTTTTTTATAATTTTCAAAAATAAAAAAAGAGTATTATTTAAATAATACTCTTTTTCTTTTTAAAGTAAAATAAAATAATTTTTATTCAACATCTTTTAATATTTCTTCACTATTATCATATTCATTTAATTCTTCATTTGTTTCCATATTTCTTTCACTTTTAGCATTATATCAAATTTCAAATAATTTTTCTTCTAAGTTATTATCTAAAATTAATTGTTTAAATTTTTCTATTCATTGTGCTTTATATTCTTTTCCATCAATTTCTATAGACAAAAATGCTCAGGCTTTTTTAATTATTCAAATATTTGTTAAATAATTAATTAAATCTTCAAGATAATCAAATCAATTTTCATATGTGAATTTAACTAATGTTTCTTTTTTAGGAGAGGTAATTTTATTTTTTACTGTTAAAAATTTCATGTTATATCAAATTTCTCATTTCTTTTTATCGTTTATTTTATCTTTTTTACTAATCTTTATTCTTTGAGATGCAAAGAATTTTAATGCATTTCCTCAAGGAGTTGTTTCAGGATTTCAATATAATACTCAAATTTTTTGTCTTGTTTGATTAATAAAAATCACTGTTGTTCAAGTCTTAGATGCAATTGGAGACAATTTTCTTAATATTTTTCACATCATTCTTGCTTGTAATCCCATTCAATGATCTTCTACATCCCCTTCTAATTCAGCTTTAGGAATCATTGCAGCAACTGAATCAACTACAATAACATCAAATAATCATGATGCAGTCATTTCAATTAAAACCTCTCATCATTGTTCTCAATAATCAGGTTGAACTAATGCTAAATTATCTAAATTTACTCATAAATGTTTTGCCCAATCAAGATTTATTGCTTGTTCAAAATCAACAAATCAAGCTAACCCTCATTGTTTTTGAATTTGTCATATTAAATGCAAACAAAATGTTGTTTTACCTGAAGATTCTTCTCAATATATTTCTACTATTCTTCACTTTGGAATCCCTCCTCAAAGAATTTTATCTAATGTTAAAATTTTTGTAGAATATGTAGGAATTTTTATACTATCTCCATCAGCTTTTAAAATCACTCATTTTCAATATTTTGTTTCTAATTCTGATTTAAATTTATTAAACATTTCATTTTTCTTATCATTGTTTTTAGAAATAGATTCATTATTTTCTAAAGTTTTCTTTCTTCTTTTTTTAGCCATAATTTTTAAATTTAATAATTAAAATATTATTTTTATAAAATAAATATAGCTTAAAAAATTTTTAATAATTTTAATTTTTAAATTAAAAAAAAGGGTATTTAAATAAATACTCTTTTTATTTATAAATTAATTTTATGTTATTTTTTATTTAATATCTTTTTTTATTTTTCATTTAAATACAAGAAATAAATACAAATAAATTTTAATATATTTTTTTTTAAAATTTAAACCTTAAATATTACTTTATAACAATCTTCAATCAATTATAAGGCAAATCCTCTTGAACAACTTCATTATGATTAAAAATTTTTTGATAAATAAAATCTTTTGTTATTCCTTTTTCTGGCCAATATTGTATACAATTATCAAAAGAACAAATTCTAATACCTTGATGATAAAAATTTTTTATTGAATGAATATATATATAACTAACAAATCAATTTATATTAAACTTTTCATCATAAAAAGAATAAATTTTTCAATTAATTTGTTTATTTTTTCAATTTAAATTAGTTGAAAATCAAAAACTAATTCATTTAATAGCATTTGCATTATTTTCACTAGTCATTCAAATTTTTTTCTCTTTTTTGTTTACATAAATTCTATAATTGTCAATTGAATTAAATACAGTTTTAAATTCATCTACGCTTTTTAAATAATAATCATCAATAACAATTTTATTTACATTTTCAAATCAATTCTCATTTATATATTTAATAAAATTAATTAAGTTAAAAAATAAATATTTTTTAAAGATGATATTTTCTGTGTTTGCATAAACTGCACATTTAATATTATCTGGATATTTATATAAGTTTTGTTTAATTTTATTTTTTTTATAAAAATATCATCTTTTGTTTAAATAATTATTAACTAATTTATTTAAATATTTTTTAAATTTTAAGTATTTTAAATAATCATTTCTGGAAATTAAATAATAATCTTTTTTAAGATAAATATTTTTAAAAATATTTTTATTTAAAATTTCATTAAATAATTTCATTGAATAAAGATTTAATTCTTTTTTATCAATGATTATATGAAGATTTATATTTTTCTTTTTCAAATAATTTTTATACTCTTTAAGTTTAACTAAGTTATTTAATTCTTTTTTAACTTTATTTGTACTTTTATCAAAATAAATTATATGATTAAAATAAAAATTATAATTTTTTGTTCAAGGTTTATATTCAAACAATTTTAAACATTTTTTAATTTTAGGTTCTACATCTTTAAAAACTAATAAATACTTCTTATATTTAATAGTCTTAATATCAAATATTTTTTGACAAGTAAAATCATTTTTATCAACTACAAATTGAATAACTTCTTTTTTATTTTCTCTTTTTGCTATAATCTTCAATAACAATAAATCTTTGTTTAAATTAATCGATTGTTGATCATTATCAATAATCTTAGCTTTTTTCTTAAATGTAATTTGATTTTTATTTAAATTATTAACTGACTGTTGATTGTTGTCAACAACAACATTATTTTTTTCCTCAAATGTTGTAATTTGATTTTCATTTAAATTATTTATTGATTGTTGATTATTATCAATGGGGTTAACTTTTTTTGCAAATTCAATTTGAAAAACAAAAAATACAAATGTGAAAGTAATTATTAAAAACAATGTACTTATTTCTCTAGTCATGTTTATTAATTAATTTTAGAATTAAATTTAATTAAATATTATTTCTAAAAAATATAAAGTTAATAATTTTATAACATAAAAAAGAAGAGAGAAATTCTCTCTTCTTTTTTAAGGTATCCCTATTAAAAACGTATAAGAAATAATCCCCTGTAAAAGCCCCCTGTAAAAGCTCCTTTTTGTAAAGTGTATAAGAAATAACGCTTAAATACCAGTACTTTAGATAATTTTTATCTGTTTCCCGGTATTCTTAATTTTAAAGTAAAAGAGTATTCGCAAGAACAAATTTGTTGCTTATGCTGCTTAGTATAATTGCATTAATTAAATATAGAGATTTTTTTAATATTCTAGAATTTTTATTTGGTCATTATTTAATATAGAGATTTTTTTAATATTCTAGAACTTTTATTTGACTATTTTTTAATAATTCTTTAGCTTCTTGAACATTTGCAATTTGTATTTCTTTTCAAATAATTTTATTTAAAATTTCTTCTTTTATTTGCATAGCATTTTCATATTTACTTACAATATAATTTTCTCAGAAAAAAATTTCTCAAATAAAATTATCAAAATCATAATCATGTGAAGCAATTGTCAAATTTACTTCATTTAATGTAACAGAAATTAATATTTTATTTTCTTCCAAAATAGATTGAAATCTTTCAATTAATTCTTCAATTTGCAAATATAAATCTTTTAATCCTAAATTTATTTGAACCCCCTTAATTATCACTTTATCATTTTTTTCAATCGCTTGTATTCTTCAATAAAATAAATTTAATCAAGCAAAAAAAGACAATAGTTGATTAATAGAAAAATTTTCATTTGACAAAATTTCCTCTTCTATTTCATTTAATTGCATTATTTTATTTGAAACTAATTTAGCTCATTTTTTATGTTTTTCAATTTTTATTCCTAATTCATTTAAAAATTCTTCATATTCTTTAATATACTCATAAGAATATCATCTAACTATTGGCATAAATTCTCAACTTTCTTCATCAAAGATTTGAAAAAATCATATTCAATTTATAAACCATTGTTCATCAAATTCAAATTCTTTAAATTCTTTATTATGATTTAATAGAAAAACTTTATCTCATTTTACTATTTTTTTACTTTGTTTAACAAAATATTTTGTTTTATATTTAACTAATAGCAATTCGTTATCATGAATATATCTAAATCCTTTAAATTGTTTAAACACTTCCCATTTCGATGGTCAAGGTCAATTAATTACTTCAAATCAAATCAATCACAAATCATTTTCAATTAATTTAATATCTGACATTTATTTGAATAAATAAATAAAAAAAGTAATATTTTTTAGATATTATATATAGTTTTAAATTTTAATTGATTTTAATATGTTTTTATGTTTTTTTTGTAATTTTACTTTTTTATTAAAATTTTTCCAATAGAAATAATAATATCTATTTATGATATTTCACAAATAATCAGCTCATCAATTAATAGTAATTTTTACTTTTCTATAATACCAGAAAAAAAATAATCAATAGAATATTATTATCCAGAAGAATATTGATTTTAAAAAATCAAAACTTAGATATTGAAACTATAAATAAATAATTATTCATAATGTACTTCAAACAAAAATCAAAAAAACACTTGATATTTGTCATCAATTCACCCTAGGAATATTAAAAATTGTGAAATAATTTCATTTTCTTAAATTTATAAAATTTTGATTAATTTGATTTTTTTGCATATTTAAATAAATATTAAGTTTATAAATGAACTTACTAAATTAATTTACAATTTTTTCTTTTTCAAATTTAGTTACCTCTTTTAGTTTTTTATCAGCTAATTTTAGAATTAAATATCATAAATAAAAACCTAAAATTCAAGAAACAATCACATAAAATATAACATAAAATGGTTGTTTTTCTGTTAAAATTATATAAGTTGATTTGTAATAAAAATTAAATTTTGAAAAAATATTATTTAATTTATTTTTAATTCATAAATCTATTATTTTATCTCATAAAATGTTTTCATCCTCAAATTTTATTTCTAATCAGAATTCTCATCTAGATGCATTTTTAAAATAATTATACCTATAATTATAATTTTTTCACAGAAATTTTAATATGTTATCTATTTCTTGATTATATTTTATAGGAATGTAAAAAATTAAATAGTTTTGTTTAATTAATGGATTGTTTTTAAGAATATTTGTTAATTGTGTTCAAATGTAATAATTTGAGTTGTAATATTGAATTCATCAATTAAAATTTAGATAGATTTGTTGATATTTTCAGTCTTTTCATCAAAAATAAAATTTAAATTTTGAGAAAAATTCTTTTGAAGAATAAACTTTGAATAATCAAGAATAGTCTTTCCCTTTTTCTTTCATTTTTTCTAATTCTTTTTTGAAGTCTTCAATGTAGTATGTATCTATTAATACATTTATTTCATCTATTGTATTTAATTTGGCATTTTCATCTCATTTCAAAATATAATTATCTCTGAATTCTACATAATAAAAATTTCAATTATAATCCTCTTTAATAAGTATTTTATTCAATGGAATAAATAAGTATAAAACATAATCAGCATTTTTTAATGTTTGTTCTATAATTATTTTTCTTTTAATTTCTTTATTTCAAATTTTCTTTAAATTAAATCATCAAAATTTTACTCTAATTTCTTGCGAATCTTTTAATACTCTAGCAATTTGTTTAGCAATAATCTTTTTATTTTTTTGATAAACTAAAGATTGATCATAAATAGTTCTATTTTTAATTAAATCTTCTAAAATTTTCTTATTTTCAATTATTATTTGTTTTTTTAACTCTTCTCATTTTTGCTTTACTTCATTTAATTCATATTTCTGTGAAGTGTTTAGAAAAATTTTATATATCTAATATCTAGAATATGAAATTCAATATGATAAACTATTAATTAAAAAAGCAACAAACACAAAAAATGAAAATAAAATTTTTAAAAATATTTTTGTGTTTGTTATATTTTTTTTCATTAATTAGTAAATTATTTTTAAAATAATGTATTATTTAATCTTTTAAGTATTTTTTTATGTTCTTCTATTTCTTTATTTAATTCTTTTATCTTTTCAACTGATCATATTATTCCTGTTTCAATTCAAATTTTTATATCTGATAAAGCATCTGTTAAAATTCAAATAATGTAATAATAATTTGTATCCATTAATGTATTTCAAATTTTTCTTCAAAATTTTAAATTAGATAAAACTTCATATACTTCCATATCATCTTTAGTTAAATTTTCTTTTTCATTTATTTTTTTTTGTTTAATTTTAATAATTTTATTAATTTTATCCATTTTCTAATTTTTTATTTCTCACTAATTTTTTTTCATTTTAAAATAATTTTAAAAGATATTTAAAAATTTAAAAAATATTATATCAACACAAATTAATTATTAACTTTTTCTAAAATTAAATATAATCTTTTTTTAGTTGAATTAAAAGGATAACAAGTTGCAAAAATTATTTTATTTTTTTCATTTAAAAAAATATTATCGTAAAATTCTTTCTTTGGCACAATTTTTTTATCAATAATTTTATATTTATCTGAAATTCATGATTTAATATCATAAAATGTAAGTATTTGTCACACCTTCATTTTATAAAAAATTAATCAAATATTGTATAATTTTCAACTACTATGTGCAAAAATATATAATGTATTGTTTTTTTTATCATAATAAGGAGCAATATTAAATTGCTCTAAAAAATCCTCAAAATTGTACTGATTCATTTTATCAATTCTTATATCAATTGTGCTACCACTATAAACAAAAAAATCATATAACTTATCTATTTTATTTCAAGTAGATGTATAAGTTCTTTTAATAGTTAAATTTTTTATTTTCTTAATTATAATTTTTTTTCATTCTTTTTTATAATCATAAATTTCTTTGTCAGTTAAATAAACATATTTTCATAAAATTACATATTGAATTTTCTCTTTTATTTCCTTATTATTAACCACAACAATTGGGTCAGAAAAATTAGTTAAATTTAAATATCTAATTACTAACTCTTTTCAAAGCAAAAATCATCAATATATTCAAGACGCAATAAATAAAAAAACAAAAAAAGGCTGAAATATTTTTTTAAACATAATTTAACATCAAAATTAAAATATTAAATTATAAAAGAGGTGGAACATCTTCTTCCTCAAATCAATCAGTAGTTATGTTATTATTTACATTATCATTTTTTATAGTATTATTAGAATTTTCATATGTTTCTTTCTCAACTTTATTAATATTTATTTTTTTTAAATTAAAATTTTTTAAGGTTAATTTAGGATTTCAATTTTTATTAACATAAATTTCAATATTATAGTCTCAGGAAATTATTACATAATCGTCCTTTAAAATATTATCAAATTTTTCCTTATTAAATTCATTTATAAACACTGGACAATTAAGAAAATTAAGCTTTTTTTCTTCTCAAGTTTGTGCAGACTTAAAATTAATATTTCAGTTTTTTGCAATTATAACATATTGATAAATATTGTATATTTTATCTTCTTTTTTTACTTGTTTTTTATCTATTCTATAAACCTTTCAAATGTACATAATTATTTGATAATTAACAAATAAAACAATTTAAATAATTTGTTCTTTTTTTTAAAAGTTCAACTTTATCATAAATAATTTTTAAATCTGAAATCTTAGCTCAAAGTAGTTTTAATTGAATTAGATTGTTCTCTAAATTATTAATTTCCAAAATTACTTGCTTAAAGAGTTTGGTGGAAATAACTTTAGAATGACATATAATATCTTCCTCTATTTTTGAAATAAGTTTAAACAATTTATTAATCTTTTCTCTTATTTTTATATATAGTTCATTTATCTCAAGCATATTTTAAAAAATTAAGAATTTAAAATTTCCTTTTTTATTTTAATCATTTCTTTTTTCAATTGTTCTGCAAATAATTTTTCTACTTTTTTAACAATATATCTTCATCACAATCCTGTTTCTTTTGCATTTTTAATTAATTCTTCTTTTTCTTTTTTAGTTAATTTAAATTTTGTTTTACCTTTAATTTTTTCATTAATTTCTTTCACTTTTTTATCAATTATTTTCAACAAAGAATTATCATCTAAAGAGTTAAATAAAATAAATCAATTTATTCTGTTTAGAAATTCAGGTTTAAATCTTTCTTTTAGTTTATTAATAATTTTGCTTTCTAAATCTAATTCTGTTTTATCTGTTTTATTATCTTTATTTTCTTCTAACACATAAAATCATATAGGTTTTGATTCTTCTAATTCATTTAAATTTTTAATTTGATTAGTTGTGAAAATAATTAACCAGTCTTTTATATCTACTTCTTCTCATTTACCATCAATAATAATTCATTCTTCAATAATTTCCATTAATCTATCAAAAAACTTATCATGAGCCTTTTCAATTTCATCAAATAATAATATTCATTTTTTTCAAATTCTTTTAATTTTATCTACTAAGGTTTCAGTTTCTCAATATCCTACATATCAAGGTTTAGATCAAAATAATCAATAATCATCCATCTCATTTTGTATTTCATTAGCTGAAATTTTAATTAATTTGTCTTTACCTCAATATAAATTTAATGCCAATTGTTTAGCTAATTCTGTTTTACCAACTCAAGTTTCTCAAGTAAACATAAATGTTAATGGTCAGTTAATTATTCATTGTTCTTTGTTATAAATATTTATCAATACATCTAAGATAGGATCATCTTGTCAAATAATTTTTTCTTTAATTTTTTTAAATACAAAGATGATATCATCTTTATCTTTTAACAAAATCTCATGAAACTCCTTAATTAAGGTTTCTTTTACATATTTTTTAAAATTTTTTCAATTAAAATAAGTTTGTAGATTTAAATCATCTTTTTGTTTTAAAAATTCAATGAATATTAAAATCAAATCTACATCGGTTAAATTATATTTATATAATTCATCTATTATACTCAATAAATGCTTTTTATTTGAAATGTATTCAAAATTTTGTGAAATAAATTTGAATAATGATAATTTGTACAATAATTCATATTGTCAATTTAGTAATCATTTTAAATTTATTTTAATAATTTGATGTTCTATAAAAAATCTATCAGAATCTAAATTTCATGTTGTTAATATTAATAGTCTTCTATTATTTGATAATCCATTTTCTAAAGCACTAACAAAATTAATTGATTTTAATCAAATAATCGAATTAAAATCATTTATGATTATCAAACTATTATCTGTTGTTCACTCAAAAATATTTAAATTTTCTCATTTTTCAACTACTTCATTTAGATCTACCACCTTCACATTATCTAAAAATTTAAACTCTTCAGCTAAATAATCCAGAATAAACTTATTCTCTTGAATTACATTAATGATTCATCATACACAAGCTCTATCGATTTTGGAAATTATACTCTCTTTTTGTGTTTTAATTCATTTTGTCATTATTTAATATTTATTTTTTAAAACTTTATTAATATATATAAAAAAATACAAAAGTTAAATGTTTTTATTTAAAAATGATAAGTTTTTAAGTCTAAATAAAAATGTTATAATATACAATGTAGATTTTATTTTTTTAAAAAATTAAGAAATATGACTAAAAAAGAACTTATTAAAAAAATTGCAGATGAATTATGATATACACAAAAAGACGTTAAAGCAGTAATCGATGCTTATAATGCTACATTAGTAGAAGTAGCAAAAAAAGAAGGTAAAGTTAAAACAGATCTTTGAGTTTTTAAAGTAGTGGATAGAAAAGCTAGAGAATGAAAAACTCCACAAGGTAAAGAATATAAAATTCCAGCAAGGAAAGTCTTAGTATTTAAGGTAAAAAAATCAATTAAATTTGTTAAATAAATTACATAAAAAAATATAAAATTAATTTAATAGAAAAAGAGCTAGATTTTCTAGCTCTTTTTTTAAAGAAATTATATTTTAATTTTAATTTTATTTTAAATTTAAATATCTAAATTTTAAGTTATTTTTAGATAAATAGATATGTGTTTCAGAAGAATAAGAATAATACAAATTTGTATTTTTGGGGGTTTCAAATGGTCATTTTAAATTAAATTGATAAAAATATATATTTTTAAAATTTGAATTTTCATTATATTTTTTAACAATTTCGAAAATTATTTCATAAAAATGCTTCTTAAATGGATCATCATAATAAATCTTATCTTCTGATTTATCATATTCTAATCTAAATTTAATTTTTCAAATTTCTTTATAATTTTCTTTTCAAGAATTTAGACTATAACTAATTGATTTATTGTGATAATATGTATTATGATGAATTTTAAGTCAAGGTCTAAATATATCAATTAAAATTTGTGTAATTTCTGTAAGTAACTTATTTATTTTTTGATAATCATAATAATGAATAACTCAAATATGGAAATTCTCAATCTTATCAATTGCTTCAGGATTAACCTTTAATGGTTTTGAGCAAGCAAATCAATTTACTGGAATCATTAAAGAATTTGAAAATCAGTTAATTTTTATTCAAAATCATTCTATATAAGTTTCTGTAACATATACTGCTTCATTGTTTCTATTTATCACTATTCATTTTCCATCCTGATTTATTACTTTTTTTATTCAAACTTTTAAAAATTCTTTAAGTTTGAATAAATCTTGCTCTTTTGTTGATTTACAAATATATTTATTTTCACTTTTAAATTCTTTTTTATTATCAAACTTTATATAAAAATTATCTCAAATTTTTTGATATCATTTTTTATCATTTTTTTCTTCATAATTAATATAATTATTATTACTATTATTTGTTCATCATAACAATTTATCATAAAAACTTAATAAATTATTTGTTTCATTTGTTGCATCTTTTTCTTTATCTGAATAGATTTCAATTAATTTTTTTTCAACTTTATTTATTTTTTCACTTAATTTATTAATAATTATTTTTCAAATAATTTTTTCAATTTCGTTATTTTTTTTCATAATTTTATCAATTATTTTTTCTTCTTTTTCCTTTAAAAATTTCAAATAAGAATTCAATTTATTTTCATTATTTGTATTCAAATTAATTTGATATTTTTTTTCAATTTGTTCAATATATTCTTGTAAATTTAATGCAGAAGTATTACTCAATAATAATGATCAAATTAAAACTATGATTATCTTTTTCATTTAAATTTCTTAAAAATTAAATTATTTATTTTTACAATATTTATTGTATTTTAATTTTAATTAAAGTTAAATTTCTTTTTTTAATTTTATTTTTTAAAAAAAATCTAGTAAAAAATTTACTAGATTTTTAATTATTAATTTCTATTTTAATTTTATCAAATTTAAATCATTGATTTTAACATAGTTTTCAATTTTTTATCTTTTTCTAAGATTTGTCTTAATGTTTTCATTCACATTGAAGAAATATCTCAATTTTCAAGTTCAGAAATTAATTCAATTACTTTTACTTTATTTGTATTTCAAAATTTATTTTTCAAAATTTGTCAAATATATTTTAGTGTTAATTTTCAATCAAAATTTTCATTTACTGCATATTGATCTTCAGTAATTTCATTTACTCAGGAATAATCTAAAAATTCTTTTTCAACTTTATTAAATTCTTGTTTAAGTAAGATTCTTTGTTTCTTTATTGAGTTCTTTTTTTCATTTTCTTGAAAAATAAATTTTTCCCAAGAAATTTTTGCTGTTGTTATTATCAACCCCTTAATGTCAATTTTTCAATTTTCTATATATCTTTCTAGTGCAGTTTTAGCTTTTTGTTCAAATCAATCTTTAGTAAATCATAATTTTCTTATAAATATTTCAAAAAATTTTCAGAAAAAATCATGCAAATTATATATATTTTTTCATAAATCATATTTTAACAAATTATTTTTAATTAATTTTTCATATTTTACCAAAAACATTAAATTAAAAATTTCATTTAATTCATCTTTTTTAATTATATTTTTCTTTTCTAAATCCAAATACATTTTAAACAATTTTTCATCTTCTTTTATTTTATTTAATTTTTCAGATGATATAAAATTTAAATTAAACATACTAACTTTGAAATCATATGCTGTTCTTAACTCATTAAACAAATTATTTAAATATGTTTTCATATTTTCAATCATGTTAATTCTTTTTAAAGATTAAAATAATTGTTATTATTTTACATGCTCCATTATAATTATTTAATTTTTAAAGTAAATATTTTCTTAAAAAATAATCAATTAACTTTAAAATACACATCAATAAAATATTTTTATATAAACTGATTTTTAATATATAAAAAAATAATTTTAAAAGTAAAAAAAAAATGAAAAAAAATAAAATTAAAAAAAGAAATTACATTTTTTATATTTTTTTTATATTTTTATTTGTTTTTTTAATAACTTTTCAATATTCTTTTGCAAAATTTGAAAATTGTATTGATAAAAATTTTAGTACAAAAGATTATTGAATTTTGACAAAATTCATTTTAAAAAACAAAAAAAGTAATTCTTGTTTATATCAAATTAATTCAGAATTAAATAAAATTCTTTCAGAAAAAAACAATAAAAAAATCTCTTTTGAAGACTTCTTATTTAGTTTTATAAAAATTTTTTTCGAACTAAATAATAATCAAAATGCATTAAATATTTTAAAATCTAAGCAATTAATTAATAAAAATCCAAAATACATATTAAATTACTGTTTATTTAATTATAACAATTTGATTCATAGAGATAAGTTTTGTAGATTATATTCTAATTTATATTTATTTAATGAAATTGGTAAGATATTGCCTACATTTTTGTATTTTGATTCAAAAAAAAATAAATTTAAATTAATTAATTTTTATGCAATTAATTGATTAAATAGAAATTTAACTATTTCATCTGATTTTTGATTAAGAAAATTATATTGAAAATATTCATACCATTATTGAGCTGATTTAACAATAAAAAATTATTGAAAACTATTTATATTATTAAATAGTAAAAAATATGATTTTTGTGTATCTTTCTATGATAAGTATTGATATTGAAATTGAATAATTTGTAAAAAAAGAGATTTTTTCTTTATCTTATGACATTTTAAAAATTTATCTAAAACATTTACAAAAAAAAATTTAGTTAAAGATTTTAATTTAAGATTTAATATTAAAAAAATTTTATTAGTTGAAAATTGACATACTATTTTAAATAATAAAGTTTATAAATGAAATAAAATAATTAATTTAAATTATTACAAACCAAGCAAATTAAATTTTTATAAATTAAATTGAATTTATTTAATTGAATATTGAAGTAGTTGAAAATCTACATGACCACATATTCATATTTGAATTTGAAGAAAATATAATTTCAAATTCAACAATAAATTATACAAATGATATTTCTATAATCAAGCAAAATTATGATATCTCTTATTTTAATTAACTAAATTAAAAGTTTTTAGAGTTTCACTAAAAAAATAATTAATAAAATTTAAAATCACTAAATTGTTAAAAAAATCATTTTTATTTTAATTTTATGATTTTATCTATTTCATTTAAAACTAAATACTTTCAATATTTTAATTTAATTTTTTTTATTTAATTTAATTACTTAATAATTTCATACATTAACCTATACACTAACTTCAATTAAAAGATTTTAAAATAAGTTAATAATGCTTATAACTATTAAAATAAAAAAGAGTAGACTTTTAAGTCTACTCTTAATGAGAAAAATTATAAAAAAATTTTTTATTTGCTAAATGAGAATTGTTCAGAATGATTTATTTTTTCTTGTATTTTATTTCTTAAATTGTTTACTTCTTCATATAATTCGATTGCTTCATAAATTTTATCAATATTATTGATTTTTTTTTCTTTCATTATTTTTTCTAATAATTGTTTTCTTTCTTTCTTGTTGTAAGAATATTCTTTGTTGAACTTATCTAATACTTTTTCTGATAATTGAGTAATTAGAGAAGATGCTCATTCTCAAAGTTCTGTATCAATTATTTCTAAAAACTCTTCCAATTCTTTATAATCTCTATTATCCTTTAATTCTTCTAATTTTAAAATCAGATTAAGAATTAAAAATTCAAAAGAAATATCATATTTAAAATCAAAAACATCATAATTTAATATATTAGAAGGAAAATTAAATATTTCATCATATTGTGAAATTAACCATCAAAAATAATTATTATGATATTTGATTATAATTCTTATATCTCCTTGCAAATCCCAAAAGGAAGAATAAATATTTTCAGATTCATTAAAAAATTCTAATCTAAATTTTTCAAATTTAGATTTTAATTTCTTAAATTCTTTTTGTTTCTTAATATATTCTAATACTTTTTTAACAAAAAATGGTTTTTTTAAAAAATTAAATTTGTTTTTTAAAAGTTCCAATTTTCTTTTTTCTTTTAATTCCTTTTCTTCTATTTTATCTACAAGAAACCATATCAATTTTGCCAACATTATAGAAGACAATACTATAAATGGTAATCATATAAATAATATTAATATTTCCATTTTAAAATTTTATAAAATAAATTTATAAATAAAATAATAACCTTTTTAAAAATAAAGTTAAAAAAAAAAAAGAACAACTTTAAAAAGTTGTTCTTTAAATTATTTTTATTTTGAAATTTTTTAAAAATGTTTAATTTAAAAGTTCAAATGAAGATATTAATTGTTCTGTTATAAAATCTAAATCTTTAATATGTTTTTTTGGTAATGTTTTAACTATTTTATTAAATTTATTTCTAACTGTGTTTAACTTATTTAGATATTTTTCTTTTAACTGTATTTTATCAAATTTTCATTGTTCTTTCATTTTCTTTTGTTCTTTTATGAAATCAGATATAAGTTTATAATACTCCAATCTGAAGAAATATTGTTCATAATCATGTTTAACAGTCATAAGAATTTTTAAAATATTCTTTGAAATTTGATCAAAATTATGTACTGTAAAATTGAATTCAATAAATTGTAATAATCTAATTAAAAATTTAATATTTTTAGTTTGTTTATATTTCTCTAAATAAGTTTTTGTTACAAAATTAAAATCTTTTAATTTATTTTTAATTTCCTTAGTAGGATCAACTCAAATTTTTAATTTATTATCTTTAAAACTAGATAAATCTCAAAATAATTGATAATACATTCTTAAATGATAAGCTGTACAAGCTTGCTCTTCATCTTCATTTCTTAATAATCATTTAGTAAAAAATAAAGAAGATATCTTATACACTCATTTAGCCTTATTAAATGAAACATTATCGATATTCAACTTATTTTCAAAATCTCAGAAATTAGAAATAGTATAACATTGTTTAATTTGTCATTGCAAATTTACATCCATATTTGGAATTGAACATGTATTTTTATAATACAACCTTTTAAATAAATATCAATAAACTTTATCAGAAAATAATGATAAATCAAATCAACAATCTAAATAAAATTGTATTTTTTCTTTTCTCTTTTCTGGTAATTCATTTTCAATAAAGTCAATTAATTTTTCAATTTCAGTAGATAATTCCTCATAATATTTCTTTACTACAGGATCTTTTTGTCAGTATTCAATGAATTTATCTTCTTTTTCGATTTTTTCCAAATCTTCATTAAATAAATCTCTTTCATATTTGTCTTTATCAAATTCATTTCAATATTTTTCTAAAAATTCTTTCATAATTCCTTTAGCTATTCATTCAGATACTTCAGGATTAGGTAGTCACAATCTTATTACATGAATATTTTTTGTGTTTTTTAAAACATCAAATAAATAAGACCAATTATAATTTGTATGATATAAGTTTATTGAAATTTTAATTTTATCATCATCTAAATCAATTAAGTTTTGAATAGTGTTTTTACTTAAAGGTTGTTTATCAACTTCATTTAAATTTACTAAAAATCTAAATTTATTTATATTTTGTTTTAAAAATTTTGATATTTTTCAATTTGGCTGAAATGAAAAATTACTTAGTAAATGAATTACAAATCATTGCTTAATTAATTCAGACATCATTTCAATAAATTCAGGATGAAGTGTAGGTTCTCATCAAGTTATTACAATAGATTTTCATCATAAAGATACATTAAAATTAGAATCATTTAATTTTTGAATTACTTTTTGAAATTTTTCTTTATTAAAATATACTTCATCTTTATTTATTTTCCCTTGTTTAATTAATTCATTTCTAATTTTTGATAAATGTGATCAATAAAAACAATATTCACAAGTCATTGAACAAATATCATCAAGAACTACAATAGCCATAGTATTTTATTAATTAAATAAATTATATTTAAGTATTATATTAAATAAAAGTTTACTTTATTTAACAAGACATATCTCTAACTTTTTCTAACAAACTTTTTTTATTTCTTAAACTAATTAAAAGATATCAAATTAAGAATGCATCAAAAACCATTGCTAATATTACAACTTCTTTTGGAAAAAAGAAAAAAGATATAGGAGCTAATAATCAAATTAAAATTATTAAAATTAAAAGAAAAAAGCATATCAAAAAAAATATTAAAAAAGAAAAAAATAAATTTAAAACTACTATTAAAAAAATAGATTTTCAAATAACTTCTAAGATTTCATTTAACATAATTATATTTTTTTCTATCATTCTATTTTTTTAAATTCAAATAAATTTTTTCTTATTCATAAAATACATACTTCATAAAAACAAACTATTTATAAAGAAAAATAACTAAAAGAAAAATGAATCTTTATATCAAAATATATTTTTATAGTAAATTTTTATTAATTTATCATCATATAACTTTAATTTTAGATTAATATTATTAGGATTATTAACATTAGTAAATATATAGATATTTTTTAATTCTCATCAAATATTAATTTGTTTAGTTAATAATACTCAATCATTTATCTTATCTCAAATATATCTTAACATTGATATTTTATTTTTATCAGTATATACATATAAATCAGCTTCTCATTTTTTTAGTAATTGAGGTACAGAATTATAATTCAATTCAACTGAAAATTTAACTAATTTTCAAACATAAACATATCAATTTATAACAAATTTATTAATTTCATAACTATAAAGCATTGTTTGAGGATAATATACTGATACTGAATATCAAGAAAAAGAATTCTTCAATAATTGATACTTTTCATTTAAATTCTTAATTTGAATAGGTAACTCAACATTAGAAATTACATTTAGGTTTATTGCACTATTTTCAAAAGCAACCTTTTGATTTCAATTTTTTGCTAATGTGACTCAAATTAATAAAAATAATAATAACACAAAAACAATTAATTTTTTCATTTGAAATTATTAAGTTATTTCTAAATTACTTTTCTTCTGTATTTGTATTTGTTGATTTTTCTTCTTTTTTCTTCAAATTAATTACTTTTTTATTTCTAAATACCTTTTCATATCACTTTTTCATTACCTCTTCAACCTCATTAAATACAAATTTTGAATAAATTGATTTATAAAATTTATCATGATTAGATAGAAAATTTCTAATCTTTTCTTTATCACTAGTAGGATTCATTGTTATTACAGTTTCATAATAATAATTATTGTTTCATAAAAGCGATTTATTATTTCAAATTGATGCTAACTTAATATCAGACATCTTATAATCAGTTATAATTCATTCTTTCATCAAAATTTGAATATTCTTTTTTATTTTTAATAAGTTTGATATTTCATCATTTCTAAATATATATTTAATTGATACTCATTTTGAAAAACTAACTGATTTAACAAAACTATTTGATGGAGAAACATATTCAGTTATTCACCATAAATCTACTACATACAAATCAAATTTCTTTTTAAAAAATTCTTGATAAAAATTCTTCAAATTAACCAAAAAATCTTTACTTCAATTGGTTAATTTAATTATTTTACTATTCAATAAATTATTATTAGTTTCTAATTGCTCATTCTTTTCCAAAATTTTCTCATTTTTATATTTTAAAAAATATCATCATCAAATTAAAAATATTCAAGAAATAATAGCTAAAATTATTCAAATTTTTTCTTTCATAATTTTCTTTTATAAAACTAAACATATTTTTTTAATCAAAAATTATTATAATTATTTATAATTCAAAAAAACAGGTATTAAATACCTGTTTTATGTTTTTTTTAAAAAGATTTAATATAAAATTTTATGCTCATTGTGGCATATACTCTGTTTTTCTTCCATTTTCTTCAACAATAATTTTATCATTCTCAATTTTTACCATTTTAATTAAACTTTCATCTACTTTTCATGTTCTCATTTTTTCTTTAGCTTCTTTAATAATTTTTGTAGCAAACATATTTATATTTTTAAAAAATAAAAATTATTTCTTTTATTATTATAATTTTTTAATTTTTAAATCATTAATTTTTGATTTAATATTTACTTTTATATAATAAAACTTAATAAATAGTTTTTTACATAAAAAAATATAGCATAATGCAATCAGAAAATTTAGATAATTTTAATACTAATTATAAAGTTTTAGAGGAAAAAATAAGTAAAAATGTTCAATTTAGCTTTTTTTTATTTTGATTTTTTTTAACTAAATTAATTTTATATTTTTTTAATGATTCAATTAATCTTTATTTACAAATTATTTTTTGTTTTTTATGATGATTATTCTTAGCATATTTATTTAATTGAAAGAAAAAAATTGAATTTTTCAATATTAAAGATATTGAATACAAATTATTAACAATTTTATTAATTATTTTTGTATGAATTTTCTTTATTTGATTTTTAATTACTATTTTTTAATTTACTTTAATTTTTTTAAAAATAAAATAAGTTTAAATAATTTATTTTTTTAAAAAAAATCATGTCAATAATTATATTCTTTTTGTTCATATTATTATTACTTACAAAATATGAATGAGAAATGTTTTTAAAATTCATAATTTGAATAATATTTTTCTATTTTTGAACAGTATTTTTAGCAATGTATAGTATTTATTTGCTTATTAAAAAATAATGAAATTAGACAAAATAATTAATATAATTAAACATTGAGTTAACAAAAAAGATTTAATGAAAATAGAGCCTTTTTTAAATGAATTAAAAAGAAATTATAATTGAATTGATTTAAATAATTTTGAAGAAAATAAATTAATTTATATTTATATTAAAGATTGAACTAAATACTTTTGAACAATTAAATTGACTCCTCTTTTAAAATATAAATGTGCTTTGACTAAATTAAAAAAAGATATTTGAACAAATTTTGTTACATTATTGCAAATTTGAAATATTATTGATATTAAACTATTTATTAATAATAAATATATCCCTTGAGTTTACAGAATTAAATATTAAGATAATGAAAAAGATAAATTTAAATAATAACCTAAATTTAAGTTTTAAAAATAATTTTATTAAAAAAATATTATTTTTTTCTTGATTAATATTTTTTATTTTGAATATAAGTTACGCTAATGTAAGTAATTAGTTTTATAAAATGTGAAACTTTAACAAACAACAATTAAAAATTAATTTTAAAGTACAAAATATTTTAGATAAAAATTTTAAAAATAATTATGATAAGTTAAATGTTTCTGTATATTTGATTTAGAAAATTGATAATATTTTAAATAAGAACTATGATTTACCATTATAGAAAAGAAATTTGTTAGAATGATTAAATATATATTTAGCAAATAATTATATTAAAAGTTTAAACATTCACCCTATTAAAGTAAATTATGTTGTTGACGGAGATACAATTAAATTTCAATACATAAATAATTGAAAATTATCAAGAAAATATTATTTAAGATTTATTTGATTAGATACTCCAGAAAGTAATACAAAAAGATATTGACACGTAGAATGTTTTTGAAAGGAAGCAAAACTTCATTTAAAGAAAATATTAAAAAACTCCAATGAAGAAATTGAAAAAATATTTTTTATTGAAAAAGATAAATCTCAATGAAAGCAATGAAGATATGGAAGAGAATTATGATATTTATTAGAAACTGTAGTTAATTTTAATAAAGATGATAGATATTATAATTTATACAAATTAATTTCAGAAAATTTTAATGAAAAAAAAGTAAATCAATTTTATTTAAATAAAGTAATTTAGAAAAATAAGCCTTATAATTATAAAAATTTTCCTATTAAAAGATATAAAAATATTTTAACTATTAATGTTAATTGATTACAAATATTAAAATGATATTGATTTGAATATACTTATAATAAATCAAATCCATATAATTATGTAAATTATTTCAGCTAGTTTCAAAATTTTGCTAAACAAAATAATTTATGATTATGGAATGAAAATACTTGTAATTGAAAAAGAAATTTTTTAAAAAATTGAGAAAATCAAAATAAAAGTTTAAACAATAAAACGACACAACAATATACATGTCCTAAAAATTATGTTAGTTGTAGTAAAATAATGAACTGTGAATATGCATATTTTTTATTAAAAAAATGTTGATTTAAAAGTTTAGATTATGATAAAGACTGAATACCTTGTGAAAAGATTTGTAAAAAATAATGATTAATTTATTTTTTAATAATTTAAAATGAAAAATAATGATTTTAATATTAAAAAAAATGAATTAAAAGAAAAAATAGAAGAATTTTAGAATGAATTTTTTACCCAATATGAAGAAATAGAATGAATGGATTTACAATATAAATGAGAAGATTGACAACCTATAAGTGATAAAGATATTCAAATTGAATTTTTAAAACATTTGATTAATTTAATTTCAGAAGTGATAAAAATAGAAAAAGATAAAAAAAATTAAATAAATATTTTTATTACACAAAAAGAGAGTACTTAAGTACTCTCTTTTAAATTTATAAATAAAAAAAGGAAGGCGAAACTCTTTGAACTTTATGTTCAACGTTTAATAGGAGCCTTCCATTTTATTGTTTTATAAATTAATTTAATTTTGTTATATAATTTATATAGTAGTTTTTGTTATAAAATATATGATAAAATTTATGAATTTCATAAATTAATTAAATTTAATTTTATTGCATACTTTATATAGTAATTTTTACTATAAAATTTTAGTAATTTTTATTATAAATTAATTTTCACAAAATTTACATTTTAGATGTTTTAAATTTATTATTTTAAAACAAATTGAGTATGCATTTTTATTGAAAACATTTGATACTTTCATAGTAATTATTGCTTGATTAGAATTTATATTTTTAGGAATAAAGAATACTCATAGTTTTCATAAAATTAAATTTGCATTATTTGATAATGAATAATTATTTCAATTTTTAAATTTTAAATTTATATAATCAATTTTAGAATATCAATCAGTTAATCAAAACACTGATAAGCTTTTTCAATAATATCAATAATCAGTTGTTAATATATTACAAGTTTCTGGTTTTTTCTATTTACAATCTTTTGTACATGCTATTCAAGTTTTAGGATCATTAAAATCACATTGTTCTCATATTTCTTTATCAACTTTTCAATCTCAACAATAAGGTTTAGGATTAACAATAAAAGTAGCTTCACAATTTCAATTTAGTTCATCATTTTCCTAATTTTTATTTGATACTAATATTCTTATTTTATTTTGATTTTCTTTATTTAATTTTATTCATTCTTTCAATTCTTTTAACGATATTTCTTCTCAATTTAAATATATTCATTTAATTTTTGAATTTCAAGATAATCTTATTTGCAAATTATTTAAATTTAAAATATCTCACTAATTAAAACAAGATTTAAATAAATTTATTTTACATCAAGCTTTGTCATATACGTTAACATTTCATCACTTACATAAAATATATTTTTTATAAAAAGGATCATATGCTATTCAAAGAAAATAATATTTTCCAGAATTTTCTATTTCTATTAAATTTTTCTTTCATAATTTTTGCCAATTTCATCAATTTAGATTCTTATAAAAATATCAAATAAATTTTAATCAATCAGATCAATTATATTTTAATTGTAGTTTTTCTCACTTAATTAATTTTTCATTTGATAGTTCAATATAACAATTATTAGTTTTATGTAGAATATTAATATTTTTTGAACAAGAATATTTTTTATTGGTATATTTATCAAACACATATGATTTAACTAAATATTTTCCTGGTTTTAATTTAAGGTTTTTTAATGTTATATTTTTATCATTTTTAACAAGAAATTTTTTAATTAGTTTTCAATTAACTCAATAAATATATACTCAAGTTAAATATTGGTAATTGTCAATTCATCAAATTTTATTTATTGATAGATTAATTAACTGATAATCATAATATTCATTATTTGCTATTACTTCACAATTTGCATTTTTCTAATTTACATTAATTTTTTTTGGTTTACATTCTAGTTCTCACTAAGTATATGGGTTGATGATAACAGCTTGTATAGTGTATTTTCAAATAGGTAATTTAAATTTCTTGAATTTTTCATAACTTAAATTATATATTTTTCAATTTTTTATAACTTTAATTTTATCAATTTTAATTTTTGCATTATATTGGTTTCAATTTATTTTGATTTTTCATAGAATATTTTCAATTCCTAAATAATTTATTTTATTTGTTAATGTTTCACAAGATAAAGAATAATTTATTTTTTCTATACAAGTATTTGTATCATAACAAGTTAAGTTTCAACATGGAGCTTGTAAAAAAGCTACAACTTTTTTATCATATTTTCTAAAAATAGGGTACAAAATCACCAATTGATTTGTTGGAGAATTATATCATCACAATAATCATTTGGGTGCATCTTTTCATTTTACCCAATTAATTTGTCATCATTTAGATGGTTCTCTATAAGAATAATAAATATTAGGAGTAACTTTTCTCACTTTTTCAACACTATTTAAAACTAATGGTAATTTCCAATCAATATAATACTCTGAAATTTGATTAAATTTTCACTAAATAATATCTGGAGTTATTCATAATTTTTTATACCACCATCACATATATTTATAACCATCATTAGTAAAATTATCTGCAACTTTTTTCTAATCTTTTTTATAATCAATATTAGTTTTATACTACTATCAATTTTGAGGTTGTATTTTAAATAAATCATGTCCTTTATCTAAAATAAAATAATCATTAATTTTATATCAAAAAGTTGATCACATTAATCAAAATATTATTAAACAACTTATTAGAAATAGTTTTATTTTCTTAAACATATTTTTTTATTTGTTAAATAAATAATTTAAATAAATAATTTTATTTTTATTATTTTAATTTTCTTTTTTAAATAACTTATTTGATAAGTATTTTATTCATAAATATCAAATTCACAATGAAACAAATAATAATGCAAATAGCATAATGAAAATTGAAATATATAATGATAATGTAATTAAAATATTTCAAGTCGTTCTTCATCATATTTTATTTAAAAAAGTAACATCTATTGTTTCATCAGGAACATTAATCTAAAAATATTCTAGAGCTAATTCCTTATTTTTTCATTTACTTCAAATTCAGTATTGATAAATATAATATTTGTCAAACATTATTCAAAAAATTGGAAATTTAATTTTTCATAATATATTATTTATATTATTTTCATAATCATTATATTTATCAAATTCTCATAAAATATTTTTATAAACATTACATTGATTATTATCATTAGTTAATTTTAAATAATATCATTCACTATTTAAATTTATAAAACATCATTGCTTATTTCTAATTATTTCTTTTCAACTTAAATCTTTCAATAAGTTCAAATAATTATTGATTGATTTAAAATAATTAAAAATTAACACTTTCAATGTGATTAAGTCAACCTCATATATTGACCTTGTTGTTTCATTTAAATTTAATTGTTCTAAATTAAAATAATATGAATTAAAATATTTTCCATCTGAAAAATTTATTAATGATAAACTATAAATATTATCATCTAAAAAATATTTTAAAAAATTTGTTAAAAAATTATCAAAAAAATTGGATACAGTGTCATTATACTCAATTTTGTTTTCATAATATTTTCTTCAAAATCTTCAAATTAAATTATTTTTTAAAAAATTCTTTTTGATTAAATCTTTTATATTTAAAGATTGTAGTTCTCAAGTTAGATTAGAAAATTTAATAAATGCATCTCATTTATTGATTGAATTATTAAATTGTCATTTAAAGATTATTTGTCAATTTTTATCTGTAATTGTATAAACATTTCAAGTTCATTTTTTTCAATATAAATATCACTATACATATTCAATATATTTTGATTTATTAATTGTTTTTTGATCTGATAAATTTAAATAGTGATTAATGTAATTTTTAATTAAAAAATCATTTAAATAAATTCAATTATAATCTTTATTTTTATTAGTTAAAATAAATTTTACTAAATCTATTACTCAATATTTTTTACAAAAATCATTTTCTTTTATTTTTAACAATTTATCTGTGCTATCAATATAAACACAATTATTCTTTATAAAAACTTCAGTATCTCATACATTAATTTTTGAATAAAAAGTTTTTAATGGTGAAAGTATTTTATTTCCTGTAATTTCAAAATATTGTTTAGAAAACAATAATTCATAAAAAATCTTTCAAAATTTATTTGGAATCTTCTTTAAAAATAAAACATTATTTTTTACTTCTTCATTTTCAAAACTGCTTCAAAGATTAATTATTCAATTTTTATAATTATCTAAATTTTTTCCAATTAAATCTTTTTTAGAAACATCCTTAAAAAATCAAAGATAATTTCAATTAACATTATCTAATAACTATTTAGTATCTATTGTTCATCAAAAATTTAAATAATTTTTTAAAAAACTAATTAAATAATTTTGATTAATTTTTGACAATTCTTCTTGTGCTTTATTATATGGTAAATGATGAATTTCAATAAAATCATGTGAAATTAATTCTTTATCAGAAAAAATAATCAATCTTAAGAATGATCAAACGATAGCTAATAATAAAAAAAAAATTAAAAAAATATATCAAAAGATTTTTACATTAATTTTCATCTTTATTTTTCAAATAAATAAATTCTTTAGAAAAATCTTTTATATGATCTAATTCTTCTTCAAAAGTTAATGTATTTCAAATTCTTCAAATTTTAAACATTATAAACAACAAAATTGGATAAAATATTATCATTCATAAAATCAATAAAAAATTATTTATCAATGTAAATATTGAATATAAAATTCATCACTTTATTTCTTTAACTCTACTTAAATAAGTTATATTATTATTTTTTAATTCTGTTAATGTTGGTAATGGTTTATCCAATTTTTTTTCTATTTTTCAATATTCTCATTTTATTGCTCATAAAAACTACATTACACTTTCATCCTCAACATTAAATGATTGTTTTCACTTAATATTCTCTAACAAATTAAAGAAATATCATAAATATGAAAATGGTTTAAATCATAGAACATTTCATAAGCTATTGTATCATAATCATACTGACTTTGTAGCATAATTTAAAATTATACTTCTTGAATTATAAGCTTCAATTAATCAGTAACTTCTACATCAATTAATAATATCATTTCTTAAATCATAATACTTAAATAAAGAATTATAAAAATTTGTTGACATAACATAGAAATAACACAAATCATATGTTAATAAATTACTTCATCATTTTGTTTTTAAATAAAATGGAATTATATATTTTCTATTATTTAATACATCAAGTCAAATTGTATCTTGATTAGTAAACCAGTTATTATCTACAGAATCTCATTTTAATTTAATCAATAAATAACTTAATATTTTATCCTTTAATTCTTTATTTTCTATTATTCAATTTTTTTCAGAAGAATATAAGTTCATCATTGAATAAAATCATTCTAAGTTAGTTAATAATTTTACAAAATCATCATAACTATTTATTTCGTTTAATTCATTTTTTGATAAACACAATTTATTAGATTTAACTATTGAATTATATAAATTATTTAATCAATTTTCAGAATAACTAACATCATTTAAATAAATATATTTATCTTTAATTTTATTATATGCATTTTTAATTAATTGAATTTTTGTTTTTAAAAAATTTACTTTTTCGCTATCTGATTTTATTTTAGAAATTATTTGTTTATATTTTTGCATTAAATTATTAGATTCTGATGGAACTTGTCAAAATTGACTAAAACTATATATTAAGTAATCTCTTTTTCAACAAATACTTCACTTATTTTTTTCAAACTAACTTGAAACCTTTGTTGAATATAAATAATCAGAAAGATATTTTAAATTATCTCAATAATATCAAATCATTCTTACTTTAAATTTATTTCATATTATTGAATTTTCAGGTTTTCATAATCTTAAATTTATTTTTAATCAATAATTTCAATCTAATCAATAATGCTTATAAACATAATAACCTTCTTGGTTATGTATTACTTCTTTATATAATTTTTTTCTTAAATCAGTATTAAAAATGTCTGAATAATAGCTATCAATATAATTTCTTTTTGAATCTTCAGAAGTTGGAACATCTGCTAATCTAATTATTAATCAATTTTCTATAAGATAATCAAAAGTGTTAATTATTTCTTTAAAATTTATATTTAATCAAATAATAAATAAAACACTTATTACAAATAATTTAAAAAAATAATTTACTAATTGATATCTTCAAAAAGTAAAAAATAAAAATAAATACTAAATAAAAATAATTATTCATAAAAACAAAAAAGCATAAAATGATAAATTTAAGGAAACTCAATTTAAAAACACTCATCAATAAAAAAATATTATTAAAAACAAAATAACTATTAATGTTTTAATATAATTTTTTTTAGCTCAATCATTAAAAAATAAATAATAAACTACAAATCAAATCAATACTATAGGTATAATATATACAATCAAGTATAACAAAAACATAGTGTACCAAAAATGGAAATATCAAATCAATCAATTGAAAATCGAAATAAAAAATTCTACCATAAATATTAATTTTTTAATTAAAAAATCATTTTTTTATTAATTTAATATTTATTATAAATTCCTTTATTAGGTCACAATTCATAAAAATTTTATTTATAAAATTTCCAAAAAATTTAAAAATAATTAATCTAAATTTTTTTATTTTAATTTATTTAAAATTAAATCAATTAAATTTAATAAAGCATTTATTTCTTCTTTCATTTTTTTATTTACTCATTTATAAGTTCACATTACTTCAATTTCTTTTAAAATTGAATTTATTTTTATCTTCAAAATTTTATTAAATTTATTTAAATAATCTTTATTTTCAAAATTATTTTTTTCAAACAATTTATTTAAAATTTCTAATGAAAGATTCTCTTTTAACCATTGAGTTGTTTTTTGAATATTTTCTAAAACTTCAAAATTCTCTTTATTTATTTGATTTAAATTTAACTTTTGTCTTTCAATTCTTCAAGAAATATTATGTAACTTTCATTGTTCTTTCAATTCTATTTTTAATTGCTCTTTAATTGAATTAAGATTTTTTCTCTGCTTTTCTCAATTATTCTCATTTATATTTTCATCAAGTTTTTTAGTTAATAAAATTATATTGATATTTTTTTTATTTATTTTTTCAAAAATTTCATTTAAATTTTTTACTTTTTCTGATTCAATTCTATCTATTCTTCAAATTAATTGAATAGCATTTTTTATATTAAATTTATTTGAATTAACAAACAAATAAATATCATTAATCTCAGTAATTTCAAATCATTTACTTTCATTAAATTGTCAGAAAATTATTCAATTTTTATTTTTAAATTTATCCTTATTGTTTAAATAATCTTCAATAGAAATTACAAAGAAATCTTTTACATTTAATTTTCTTAAAATCATATTAATCTCTGAAATTATAGATAACAATTCTTCATTATCTAAATCTAATGAGAAAAATATTTTTTTATTTTTTAATTTGTTTAAATTATCTAATATAAATGATATAATTATAAACATATTTATTAAATTGTCAATCTTTCTTTCTGAATTATTTAATTCTTTTTCAATATTTTTTAAATTTATTCAATATTTCTTTTGTATTTTTTTAATTAATTGTTTAAAAAAGTTTATCAAATATTGTTCACTAATTAAATTTTTTGTAAAAAAAGATTCAAAATCTTTTCTTATATATAAGAAATCACTTAAATTAATATTTAACTTCTTTTTTGTGTAAATTCATTTTTGAATTAATTCATTAATGATTTCTAAGTTATTATTTTTTATTTCTTTTAATCACAATAAAATAGGGTTCTCTTGATTATAAAATTTTGATATATAAATATCTTCATTTAACATAAACTTAAAAATTTTCAAAATTAACTTTATTCTTTTTATTAAATCTGATAAAATCAAAATCTCATTTACTGCTATTTTATATCAACTTTCTCAAACTAATAAAATATTATTAATTCTTTTTAATTCAATCTCATTTTTTTTTGCACTAAATATATTGAAAAATAATTGAAGATAAAAATTTGTTTTAATTTTTAAATAACTTCAAAAAAGCTTTTTTGTTTGCTTACTATCAACGTTCTCATTTTTTTTATTATCTATAGTCTTATTCAACAATGAATCATTATAAAATTTTTCATTAAAATAATCAATTTCTTTGTTTTTATTATTTTCAAACAGTTTATTATATTTCTCAAAGCTAAATACATTATATCAAAAAAATTTATTAATAATATCAATTAAATCATTTATTTCAGAAATTATTTTATCATCTTCTTTTATTTCTATAATTTCCCATCAAATTAATCATTTTTTCTTTTCTGAAAAATTTCAAAAGAAATTTAAAACTTTACTTTCTTTTTTATTTAAAATTTCTAATATTTCATCTATGTATTTAATAAAATCTTTTTTATCTGTTTTCTTAATTTTAATAAATTTTTCAAAAACTAAATTAAAATGATACTTAAAAGAAGTTAAAAAAGAATTAAATCAAAAAAATTGGATAAATAAAATTAAAAATAAAATAAAATCATATAAATTATAAATTTTTTTATCAGTTAAAAATAATTTTTCTTTTAAGTATTTAAATATTCAATAAATTTTAAAATATTTTATACTGTCTGATTCAAAAAGAAATAATTTAATTAATCAAAAAGGATATTTATTAATAAATAATTTTTCTTCTAAGAAATCTTGATCTATAAATTTAATTTTTTGAAAATAAAAACTTTTAATTAAATTTCTTATTTCTCAAAAATTTTCATTTCTTTTTAAAAAAACATTTCAAAAAATTAAATTCAAAAAATTTATAAATCATTGTCTTCATCATCCTGTTTTCAATTTCTCCTCAATTAATATTTTTAAGATTAAGTAGTTAATTAAACAATTATCAGAAAAAAACGAATTAATTAATTCTTCAAATTCATATTCTACATCATAATATTCTTTTTTATCAAAATTAGAAGAAATTCATAATAAAATTTTATCAAAAAAATTATTTAATTTTAAGAATTTATGCTCAATAGAAGAAAAATCTTTAGAAAAAATTGAGAATTCATTATAAAAAAAATCCATATCTACGTTTATTCAAATTTTTTCAAATAATTCTTTTAATCAAGCATCCAAAATATATTTAATATTTGTGTGTAAAATATTAGTAATTCATTCTCTTTCTTTTATTTTTTTTATTTCAGTATAGAAATCATCTAAAAAAAGTTTTCAAATTCAAGTATATAAATGAATATCATAAATATCTTTATTTATTTTTAAAAATCAATTTATTTGTTGTCAATTAAATTCATTCTTATATTTTAACTCTGATTTTGATGAAGAAAGTATTAATTTATAATTACTTAGTTTTCACAATCAAACATAATTATTTATTAAGGATAAAGAATTTCTTAAAACATAAATAAGTTCAGAATTAGAATACATAAGATCTCAGTTTCCAGAAATTCATTCAACATCTTCAAAAACAAAAAATTTATTTGAAAGATTTCATTTAAATTTAATTAACTCAAACAATTTTTCTGTATATGAAAAAATAAAAACTTTTCAATCATTTTCTTCATCAAATAAATATTCGATTGAAATTTTTTCTCAATTTAAATAATTATCAAATTTAATTCATAATTTTTTAAAATATTTTAAATAAGTTCAAATAAATTTGTTATCTTTTGTTATTAAAAAAACATTAAATCATTTATTAAGAAAATATTTTAAAAAAACTAATCAAATTATTGATTTTCAACCTCAAACAATTAAATTATTTAAAACAACTTTATATTTTCAAATTAAATAAGAAAATAAAATCTCAACTAATATTCTTTTTTGATAATTTAATTCTTTTAATCATAATTTTTTTGTTAATTCTTTATAAATATCTAAAATTTTTTCTTTCTCTTCATTAAAATTTTCAATTAAAATTTTATTTTTCAATTTATCGTTTTGAATAATTTCTGTAGAAAAATTATTTTCTTCATCAAAAAAATTTAAATGATTTTTTTTAAAATAATCACTTTTATTTAAAATTTTATAATCAATTCAAAAATTATTTAATATTTTTTCTATTTCTAATCAATTCATTTTAATTAATTTCAAAATAAATTTTTATAAAAAAATATAGTTTTAAAACTAAAAAAAATAAGCTTAATTTTTTAAGCTTATTTAAAAATTATTTAATTCTTTTTAAAACAATTTAAATATAAATATCAGTAATAATTTCTCTTTTTCTATTTTTATGCTTTATTTCTAATAACATTTTCAAATAATCTAAATTATAATCTTTTTTTAATCATTCAAAGAAAAAATCAATTGTTTTCAAATAATTTATTAAACAATTTAAATTTTTAAAAAATAATTCTTTATTTTTAACTATCACTTTTTCAGTGAAATAAATTCAATAAACGTAATTTAATGCTGCAAATTTTCAATAATCAGTTAATGACAATAAATAAAGTTTATTTTTATTTATTAAATCATTAAGTTTAAATTTTAAAATTTTAATTTGATTTAAATCTTTTTTACATTTCTTCTTTTTATAAAAATCAAGAAAATTTTTATTTAAAATTTTTTCTATAATCTTAAAATTATTGAAAACAACTTCAATTTCTTTTGCATCTTCTTCAATTATTTCATTATTTATTTTTTTGATTATTTCTTTTAAAATTTGATCAATATTTATTAATTCTTCTTCATAAATTATTTCTCCTTCTTTTTCTATATCTCATTTTGTTAATGTTAGATGAATTTTAAATCTTTCTAAATCAATTTCTAAATTTAATGATAAACTTTTTGTAAAAAAATCTTGATTATCTTTAAGATAAAAATTATCATAATTTATTTCTACTACTGGTAATTTCAATACATTATCTTTTTTTGCAAAATGTAATCAAAATCTTGTTATAAAAATATCTCTAATTTCTGTAAATAAAATATTAAATTTATTTAGATTATTAACTATTATTTTATCTTTTTGAATTTTTTTATAAAAAGAATAATCAAAAAAGATTTTATCTAAATCTCATTTTTTAACAATTTTAAAATCTTTTCTTGATTGTTTATTTTTAATTTTTCTCAAAAAATTTAGAACAAATGATTTTAATGCATTTTTAGCAATTTCTTTTCTATCATTTGACACCTTAATATTTTCTTCAATATCTAAGAATAAATATAAAAAAAGATTAAATTGAAATAATCATTTAACTAACCTTTCTTCTAAATTAAAAACTTTAAAGATTCTTCAAATATCAAAAATTTGTTTATTGTTCAATAGTCTAATTCAATAAATATGATGAAGTCTATTATTTCATTTCATAAAATTTATTTTTTGTTTTACCCTGTTCTTTTTATCTTTATTTGAAAAATTTGTTTTTATCTTCATTTCTATTTTTTTTTAAAAATTAAAATACATGTTCAACTAAATCATAATCATATGCATGTAATGAAGCTGCATTATAAAATAATTTTCAAAGTTCTAATTTTAATCATTCTTTACTTAATAAGTATCTCATATAATTTACTAAATTTCTAGCTTGCATAATATCTATTGGAAAGTGTGTTAATAAGTCACAACTTCTCATAAAGTAATGTAAAGAAATCTCTGGTGCTCAATTTAATTCTTTAATTCAAGTTTTTCAATTTCTTCTAGATATTCTTTTTCAAGAACTTCTAATTATAAATTGATAATGCATTGAACAAGGAATTCTTTCTTTTCATCACAATTTTGGTAAATCTTTATTTGAATCAAAAATAGTTACAATAGCTTGTCTAGTTGTAGGTTTATTTAATAATTCATCTTTGATTATATATAATTTATGTTTTTTTCAGTTTTCTGTATTAATTAGTTCCATAATTCTAGTTCAATATGTATAAGAAAATTTATTATATTTTTCAAGGAAATTTTTCCAAACCCAACCTCTAATTAGATATGCCTTTCAAGGATTAATTAATTCTTCCGAAACTCTTTCGTTAAAATCTAATAATATCCAATATTTAAATACTTCATTTAAAGCTAATCTTAATTTATCGTTAATAATTTTCTTTTTTAATATATTTTCTAGATATTCTATTACATTATTTCAAACTTCTTGTAGAATCATATTTTTTAATTCTCAACTTTCAATAAGTGATATCATATCATCATATTCTTTTTCAGTGATTAATCAAACTATTTCAAATAAATTTTTATCTTTAATTTTTTGTTTATAAGACTTTAATGCATCTAAAAATTTTTCTAAGTATTCATCAAGTTCTTCTTCAAACTGTTTGTTAGAATTTTTTAAATATGTATAAATCTTTTTTACTTCTGCCAATAAGAATTCATCGTAATTAAATAATCATTGAAAAAATTTTTTAGCATCTTGATTTAATTCTATCATAAATTGATATCATTGTAATTCAGTTATTCAAAATTCTCACTTTTTATTTTGCATTGATTTCATAATTAATTTTTCTCACATTTCAAATAGATCTCTTTTTACTTCAGAAGTTAATTCTTTTGTATCATTAAAAATCCTCATTTTTTTTACTTAAAAAAATAAATTTGATATGTAATATAGAAAATTATTTTTCAAAATTAAGTAAAAAATAATTTTTATTAGATTGTTTAAATATAATTTTATTTTTATTTAATCAAAATAACTAAATTATAAATCATTTACAAGATTTATTTTGTCAACAAAGTGTTAATACTTTTTTTTCATTATTTTTATCTCAAATTAGATTAATTAGTTCTTTAATATATTTTTTTTCAATATCAAAACTTAAAATTTCTTGATTTTCAGAAACAAGTTTTAAATATTTATTTAAATCTCAATTATAAACACTTTTAAATAATTCATAATTTAATTTTCAATTGTTTCAATCTATATTTTTAAATTTGCAAATATAAACTTTTCTTTTATTAATTATTTTTTCTCATTCTTTTTGAAAAATAGTTCAAGAAAATGAGTCAATAAATTTTGGCTAATTTAAATTAGTTAATGAAATAACTAATCTAACTAAAAAAATTATCAAATATAAAATTAATAAAAAGAAAAATCATTTTAATACAAATTTTATCTTTATTTTATTCATTTTTACTAAATCTTTTAAAAATATAATACTAAATGTATTATATTCTTTTTATTCCCTTTTAAAACATTATGGAAAAAAATAAAAAGAAATTTTACTTATAGTTATTTTTCATTTTTATTCTTCTTTTTATTATCATAATCTTAATTTTAAGAAATTGAATAAGTTTAAATAACAATAATACCTTATCAAATAAAGAAAATAATATAACAATGGAAGAAAAATTGAAAAAAATAAACAAAATTAAGGAGGATTTCAATTTTATTAAAACAACTTGAATTAAAATTGATTCTGAAATAAATAAAGATATTGTGAAAAGACCTGAGTTAATTTACAATCAATGAATTGATTGATTAAGAGTGCAAAATTTTAATAATCAAATTTCACATTGTTTATTTAACGATAGAAATACAATTTTTATTTCAAATAATGAAGATTTAAAAAATTTAAAAAATATTAAAGATAAAAGATTTCTAATTTTAATTAAGAGAAATTTAAGTTTATAGAATAAAATTGTAAATTTATTAATTGATGATACAATCAATGTAAGATCAATAGTTTTTAAAGTAAAAAATGAATGTTTTCTTACATTTAAAAGTCAAATTGACCAATTAAAACCTAATTTTTATAAACTAACTATAAAAAAAATAAATTCTAATAAGTATTATTTAAATTTTATTTTAATGAATAAAAATAATGAAAAAAAATATGAAAATAACAAAAAAAAATAAAATAAAGGAATATATAATTGCTATTTTTTTAAGTTTTCTTTTAGTTTTAATTACAATTTTTTATATAAACAAGAAAGATTATGTTAATCCTTTTTTAGATAATTTAAATAGTAATAATGTAGTTACAAAAATCAAAATACCTAATTTTCAAATAAATGAAAAAGATAAAAATTATTGTGTTTTCACTTGAGAATATATAAGTTATTTCAACAATTGAAATAAAAAATTATTTATTAAAGAAATTAAAAATGAGTTAAAGAATTGTTGACAAAGATTATGATTTACTTGATATGTTTTAAATTGATTTAAGATTATATTTGATAAATTTTATGATTCAATACAATGAAAATTACAATTAAGTTGATTTAAAATAATTAAATTAAAAAATGATTTATATAATTTTCAACCTATTTGAAGTAATATAATTGAAAATTGATTATTTTTGTTTGATTATAACTCTTGATTAAATAGTATGTTGTATTTAGATAAAGAATTTGATTAGAGTAAAGATATTAAATTAAGTTGATATTCTGAAAAATAGATAAATAATGATGAAAATATTAAGAAATTATTAAAAAATACATTAAAAAATTATATTGTTAAATATCAGTGACAATTATATTGAGATAGTATAACAGTTAAATTTACTAAATGAATTCAAACAATAAAGAATATAAATAAAAATTGAAAATATATTTTAAAATGTTGAATAGTAGAAATAAGTAGAAAAAATGTAAGTTTTCCATTAAGTGTACAAGCAATTTGTTTAACATTTAAGAAAAATAAAAATAAATTATATGATTATTATTGATTAATTCAACTTTGATGATTGTATTAATGTAGTTATAAAAATAAAACAAATAAAAAAAGAGCTTTTAAAAGCTCTTTTTTTATTGAATTATTTAAGAATTTGTTTTAATTTTTAATTAACTTTGCATTTCAATCATTATCAATAGAATAAATTTTTCAATTAAACTAAATATATTTATCTCAAATTTTTTCATAATATTTTTTAAAATCTTTATATTTAAGTTGTTTAAAATTCATTAATTTCTCATTTGAAATGTCAAATTTTTGTTGAAGTGATACAAACAAACTTTCCTAATAAGCATAAATATCACCAGATCTTTTCTAATTTTCATGTTCAAATTTGGTATTAAATTTTAATTTACTGATTTTTTGTTTTTTATTTATTAAAACATCATTTTTTTTGTTCAAACTTTCAACTAAGAACATCAAGATAACTATAATTTAATTTAATATTAAAAGTTAAATTATTATTTTTTAATTCATATCATTTATAATTCATACTGAATCAGTCAACTATTCCATCAATCTACTTTTTTACTCATTTCTTAAATGAGTATTTAATAACTCAATTTGATAGAATAGGACTAGTTTTTATTGAAACTTCATAATTTGAAGAATCCTAAACTTTAACTTTAGAGAAAACTTTTTTATAGTTCATAACTACACGACTTTCTCGTCTTCCTCACTAATGTTCCTACTTTACATTTACCTATTACTACCTACCATTATACTACAAATATTCCCGATCTCGCTAAGATCACTAAGGTCTTCCTAAGCCCAAAATCGTTCTCTAGATGTCTAATCTTCAACCTAATTTCGTACCTATTCTCGTTTATATGTCCCTATAAGTGGCTTTAAATTTAACTTTTCATTCAATTGAATCTAATTCAAAATTTATTCCTTTATCTTTAAAATAAAAATATAACTTTCAATCAATTTTAACAAATTTTCACTATTTTCATCAAATTTGTTTAGTGTATTTTTTTTTTTTTTGATAAATTCACCACTTTGAATTAAAAATATATAACGAAATCTATTTTAATCTTAATAATGAATTTTCTTAGTTAAAATCTCAATATGTTCAAAATGTAATTATATTTAGAGCTCAGTCATTATTAACATTATAAATTATATATTTTGTATTTTGATCCAATTTCCCCCAAAATTCACTTAAAGCACTTCTACTTGCTTTCATTTGTTCAATTTTATAAAGTTTTTTAATTACCTCTCATCAATTTGTTCATCCTCAGTTGTTAGTAGAAGAGTTGTTGATGACATTCATATCAATTCATTCAATATTGAATGAATTAGCATAAGTTACTCATTGAAGAATTTGTGTTGCACCAAAAACTCACAATGCTATTGATGCAATAACTTTTTTAAATTTATTTTCCTTTTTCTTCATTCATCTAAATTAATAATTTAAATCTCACCCTCTCTTCTAATGTCCATAGGTTTATATAATAAACCTATTCATTACAATTATAACTTTCCTAAATTATATTTTAATTTAACCTAAATTATATTTTGATTTAATTTATAATTTAACTATATTTAAACTAAAATTTATTTATTTTGTAAAAAAATATTTATGCCTAATCGAGTAACTATTAATTGAGAAATAGTTTGAGAAGAACAAGAAATAGATAATTTTTTAAAAGATTATTTTTTAGATGAAGAGTGAAAAATTGATTTTAATAAAATTATCCCTATGCCTGATTATATATACAAATGAGATTTATGAGAAGAAGAAATTAAAAAATATTGAAAAAACAATTGGTATGATTAGTCAATAGCTAATTGGTGAACAAAATGGAATGCAGTTTGACCAGGTATAACAAAATTAAAAGATTGAGAATATAATTTTCGATTTGACACAGCTCGGAGTTTTCCAGAACCAATTTTTAATAAATTACAAGAAATTTTAAAAGAAAAATATCATTCCATTACTATAAAATGAAATTTTTATGAAGAATGACACTTTTTTGAATGAGATTTTACAATCTGAAAAGATATATATGAAATAAATTATAAAAAAACATAATAATTAACAACTTTTCAATAAAAAAATGAAATATATTTCAAAATTATAATATAATTGAAAATTTTTATATAATAAAATTGCTTTTAATTATTAAATTAATATTAAATGCCAAATAGAGATTGAACATGACCTAATGGACAATGACCAAAAACTTGAAGATGAAAATGAAATTGTAATTGACAATGAAAATGAAGAAAATGAAAAAGAAGAAATTGAAGATAACATAAATGATAATAAAAAATAATTTTTTATTTCAATTAATGTTAAATAATTTATTTTTATAAAAAAGATAGCAATTTTTGCTATCTTTTTTATTTTAGTTTTTTTTAAAATCTTTAATACTATAAATATAAAATTAATTAAAATTAGAATAATTTTTTAGAAATTTTTTAATTTCATAAAATTTTTCTGAAATCACAAAAATTTAATTAGTTAGACAATTCTTTTCTAAGTATAACACGATAATATTTATTATGTTTTTTAAATAATCAATCAATAAAATATCAACAAGATAAAAACATTTTAAGAGAAGCTTTATTATATGGACTAACTGTTGAAAAAAGAGTTTTTATATAAGAATGTTTATTAATATATTTATTTTCTATTTCTGATAATATTTTTTTTCAATATCCTTTTCACTGATATGCTGGAGATACCACTACAATATCAATTTGAGCTGATTTATTAAAATCAAATGGTAATAAAGTTTTTCATTCATATATTGAAACATCTTTATCAATTACAGAGTAAGCTATTAATTTATTATCATAAAAACCTATAGCATAATTGTTTTTTGCATTTAAAAGATATTTAAATTCTTCTTTTGTATTAGAGAAAAACAACTCATTTCACTTAAAAAGATTTTGTAATGAATCTAAAACTTTTTTTTGTAAAATTAAAATTTCATCAATATTATTTTCTCACAATTCTTTAATTTTTAAAGTATTATCCAAATACATAAGTAAACACATTAATGATAAAACTATTTACAACAAATTTTAAATAAAACAGGCAAAATAACAAAATTAGAATAAAAACAAATTTTAAACAATTTAATATTATTATAATTCTGCTAATTTTATTTTGATTAAACTTCAAAAATTTTTTATTTAGTTAATAAATTATTTTTTTATTTTTATTTAATAAATTCATTATTTCAAAAGTTTAAAAAAACAAAAATCTAATTGATTTTATTCATTTTTTATATTATTTTTTTTAGTCATAATTTTATATTACTTATATCTTTTATCTATCTCAAGTATTCTAGATCTTTTTTATTATTAAATTTTTTCTAATCCAAAAAATGATATATTCTTAAGATTTGTATTTTCTTTATTTTTTTTATTGAATCTCAACATCTCTGCATCAATTTTTGTTATATACATATCATCAAATTGTATTTGATTTGTTTGCAAAAATTTTTGAAATGTATCTTGTAATAATTCAAGAGAATTTGATAAATCTGTTTGTGTCAAAAAAGAATTTAATACAATTTCTTTATATTGAAAAGAAAATCATTCAAATAAATATTTTAAATATTTTTTAACACTATTTCTATTTTCTTTTTCAAATTCTTTTAAATATTCTAAAATAACATGTCTATTGTCTATCAAATTATCCGAATAATCTAAATTTAAATAATCTTTATAAACTTCAGATAATTTTATTTTTTTAAATTTTCAATGCAAATAATCAGAATAAAAAATGAAATTACTTAAATAATTATTTAAATATTTAAACATAAATCTCTTTCATTCTGAAATAACCTCAAATTCTTTAAATACTTCTTTTAAATTTTTAAACATTTTATTAGAAAAATCATAACTTCAAATTATTACTATATTTAAAGTTTTTAATTCTTCGATTTTCTCTTTATTTTTTAAATAAAATTCCTTAAATTTTAATTTCATATTTTCTTCTTCAAAATAATTTTTAAATTCTTTTTTAAATAAATTATATAAATATTTTAATATCTCTCTTTTCTCATATAATTTAATTGAAAATACATAAGCAGTATTTTTAGTTAACTCATAAATATTATGTAAAAGCTTTTCTTGTTGTTTTAATTCTTCATCTTTTCATAAAAATACCATTTTCATTATTTGAGATGCAACAATTGATTGCTTTTGTCAATACTTTATGTTGCTATATAAAAAAGTCTTTAATGCAGATTCTAATCATTTTAATCATTTCTTATTAACCACCCCCCAATTTATTAATATTGGTCTATTATTTTTTTTACTTCTTAAAGTAAATGAAAAATTGTTTATATAATAAGCAAATCATAATCAAAACAATTGCACATTAAATGATTTTGTTGGCTCTTTTTTAATTCATTTATATTCAAAATTTAAATACTCTGGTTCTGTTAAAACTAAAAAATTAACTAATTTATTTTTTAAATTTATTTTCTCAAAAATCTTATCTAAAATCATATTTCAAACTTCGCTTTTTCAATCTTCAATTTCTTTTAAATATTTCTCTAAAAAATTATTTATATTTTTATTTTTTTCATTCATTATATTTTAATCGAAATTATTTATAAAATTTGTTTAATTGATAAGTACTTAAATCAATAATATAATTTCTTTGTAATTTTGGATTTCATTCATAAGCTGAACAATTCAACGTTTTAAACTTATCAAAATATTTTTGATAAAATAATATCTCATTTACATTAATTGTTAATTTTTTAGCAGATACTATATCATAAGTTGGTTCAACAGAAATTAATCACATATCTTCTTCTGTTATAGTTGCTCAATATTCTTCTAAATTTTGATTAAAAATATAATAATCATATCACAAAACTCACAATCCAATTATTACGAAAAAAACAAAAAAATAATAAATATTTGAATTCATCAACTTTTAAATTAATTTTTCTAAAAAAAACTTAAAATGAAATTTAAAAAATATTATAATTTTTAAAAACATTATTTACATAATTTAGCATTAAATTATTAAACTTTAAATATTTTTCATTTTCTTCCTTCTTTTTAAACTTTTTAAGCAATTCTTTTTTAAATTCTTTTGTAAAATCATATTTCTTTTTAAAAATTAAATAATTTGAGAATTCAATTATTCAATCTTTATAACTTTTATTTTTAAAAACACTAACTTTTTTTCTATTTTTAACATAAATAGAATAGTTTTTAAAATAATTTTTGTAGAAATATTTTATATCAACATTTTTTGTTAAAGAAATAAGATTAAATTTATCATTTATATAACAATCAGTATTTTGATAATTAGAAATGTTATCTGTACTTTCTAAAATAATTCAATTTAGTAATAATAACTTATCAAAATTTTTAAATACACATCAATTAATAGATTTTAATGTTCATAATTCAATATCTTTTGTAATAATTCATTTAAAGATTGAATCTGATTTTACTTTTAATGCATTAGATAAAAACTTATAAAAAACATCTTCGAAATTATTTTTCTTATTTTTCTTTAAATAGTTGTACATATTAATTATACTATCAATATTCTCATTACTTAATTTTATATTTTTAAAACATATATATTTAACATATAAATTAGTTAAAAATGGTTTAAATTCTTTTTTATATTTTATATATTTCAATAACCGCATATTATGATAATCAAATAAATTTAAAAAAAGCTTAAATTTAAAATTGACTTTTCAAAAATAACAAACATTTCAAGAAAATATAACTTTATTTTTATTTTCTAAATATATTTCTTTTTTTATCTCTTTTTCTTTTTCTCTCAAAATATCATCTCAAGTACTATTTAAAATATTTCAAGTTAATATATCTATTTTTTTATTTTCTTTTAAAATATAATTTCAAGTATTTAAGAATTTTTTATTTGTTTCATTATTTTTTCAATTAATTTTATTTTTATTTTCTCAAGAAAATACAAGCAAATTTTTTCAATTATTTATTTTTTTTTCTTTATTTCTTTCCTTATTATTTTTCGAAATTAAAATTTGATTAATTAATTCCTTTCTTTGTTTTTCTTTATTTTTAATATCATAAAAATATTGATATCAAGTATATGTTAATCAAATTACAAGTCAAATTAATATCCAAAACAAAATTTTAATATTAATAAATCATTTTTTCATTAATTTGAGTTAATTGATAAAGAATATCACAAAATTCTATAGAAAGTTCTCTTTTAGATTTTTTTCTTACTTGTGTAATTACTTTATCAAAATTATTTTTCTTTAAGAAATTACAAATTTCATTCATTTTTCATTTTGAAAATTGAAGAAAAAGATTTAATGAATATTTCTTTTTTTCTTCATAACTAATTTCAATTTCACTTATCTGTTCAATTATTTTATCATTTAATTTTGAAAAGAAATTAATTAAATTTTTATCATTAACTTCATCTTTTTCTTTTTTTGTTAATTCTCAATAAGTTATATCTCAAGAGCTTAATTTAGTTACATGAGTATTATAACTTTCACTTCAATTTAGATCAATATTTTGTTCTAATTTTTTAAGTTCAATTTCTAAAGATCTATATCCATAAAGTCTAAAAGTATTAGAAAATAATGACCTTCCTTTTTGTTGTGTTTTTTGAAACAATAAAAATAATGAATTAAATATAAACATTTCACTAAATTTTCATGATTCTTTTAATCATTCAAATTTAGTCTTTTGTATATTAAATAAATACATTGATTTATTTTTTCTTGTTGAATTCAAAATTTGTAAAACAAAAGAATCAATAAAAATATTTTTTTTATAAACGAATACTAAATTTCATATCAATCTTAATAGTAAATTTCTTTCAATCGTTTTATTAAAAAATAATAAAAAATTTTGAACTAAATTATTAAATACTTCTTCAACTTTTTCATTTTCAATAAAAAACTTTCAGAATTCTCAAAATATATTTTTTAATTCATTATTTATCACCTTTTGTAAATTAGGTCATTTTGTTTCAACTAACAAATTAACTAATGTGTAAAAATCATGACTAATAATCACTTTATCTCTTAAAAGAATTTCTAAATATTTTAACAAAAGGTATTTAGAATAATCTGAATCAAACACATTTAAATCAATATTTTCAATAATTTTTTTTGTTAGAAAATCAATTTTTTCATTATATTCATTAATTAAATAATCAAAAATCAAATTTATATTTAATTCTTTTGATGTTTTTTTATTAAAATAATAATTTAAAAAATTATCTTGGTTTATTTTCTATTCTTGATTATCAAAGATCTTTTTTAATTTTTCTGCTTCTGTTTTTTGATACTCAGTTACAATCATATAAAAATAATTAAAAAATAAAAAAAATAACAAAATTTAATATAGTTTTTTTATCATTTTCTTTTAAAAAAAAATTATAAATTAAAATAATTTAATTTATTTTAAAAACAACTAAAATTATGAATAACAAAATAACATTAAAAAAATGAAAAATTAAATTAACTAGAAAATGAAATAAAAACAATAATAAATTAATAATTTCATATAATCTAAAAATTAAGACTATAAACAAGTCTAATATCAATATGAAATGAACTATAGTTTTTAAATTTGATTGAGAAAAAAAAATTTTTAAATTAAATATTAACAAAAATTTAAAAGAATCTCTATTAAATTACATTAAAAAAAATAAAGATTTTTATCTTTTATCAAAAAATTTTTTTTATTGAGAAAGTTATGAGCAAATTGTTAATCAAATTTTAATTAAATTTTTAGAATTTTTATATTAATCTTATTTTTAAGAATCTCAATTTTTATTTAAATTTTTAATTTTCATTAATTTTTTAATTATTCATTCAGAATTTAATATGTTCTTATATGTTTTAGATTGTTTAAATTTAATTTCAAATTGTCAAGGTAATTCAATTTCTTTTCATGTAGAAGGATCTCTTCATTTTCTTTTTTTTCTATAAATTATTTTAAATCTTCATAATCATCAAAATTTTACTTCATATCAATCTAATAAAAAATCAAAAATCTTAATTTCCAAAAAATCAATTATTGCTGAAGCTTTTTTTCTAGACATTCATAAATCTTCAGCAATTTGTTTAGCTAACTCAGCCTTACCTATTCTTTTTTTTTCTTCAGAAATTATTTTTTTTTCTTCCTCTTTTTTTTTTTTTTCTTTTTTTTGTCAATTAATATTAATATCACTATTATTTTTTAAGAAATTTCAGAACATAATAATTAATTAAAAATAAAATAATTTTTTTTAAAAAATATTATATTAAAAATATTTACACATTAAAATCAAACAATATTTAACAGTTTAGAAAAGGAAAATCAATTATATCAATTCTTATTGATAAATTTAATAAAATTTCAATACTAATTTTTATCAAATCAGAAGATATTTGAATAATATTTTTTGATAGATTGTAAATAAATATATCTTCAAAATATTAGTCATATTCAAGACTATGGTCAATGATTTTCTATGTTATAAAAAATTATTTGTTTATTTTGATTATATATTGCATAAGAATATCAAGGTCACAAATTAGATACATAAGGATTATCTAACTAATTATTATTAGCATTTCATAATCAATTGTAATAACTTCAGATAATTCAAACATACCAATTTGTTAAAAAATCTTTCCATTGTTGAACATTATTTATTCAAAAAACTGATAATTTTGTTTTATTTCTTTCATATATTTTTGATTTCATAGTTGTTATTGATGTAAAATCATTCTATAATTCTTCTTTAGTTAATTCTAAATTGAAAGAATTTTTAAGCTAATGATATAATCATTTTATTGAATTAGTAGTTCAATTTCTATAATGCCAAACTGTTCAATCAGTTAAATATACTTTTTTTAAATAAGATGAATTAACTCATAAAGACTTTCAAGAAATTATAAATGCCATAGAATTTCGTAGTTGAACAGCCAGTTGAAATTCTTTAAATAATTGAATATAAGCTTGTTCATCATTTCAAAATTGATATTTATATATTAGAAAATCTTTTTCATTTATTTTTGACAAAATTTTTCAGATTTTTAAAATTTCACTTTTTGATAATCTCCAATTAGTTTTATTTAATCAGCATCATAATTCTTTTGCTTGATTTAAATCGTTATTTGTAGGTTTACTGTTTTTATTAGATCAAACAGGTAAATTTCTGTAAATAAAACAATATCAAAATCAAAAATCTTTATCAAATAATTTGTATTTTCCTATTGTACTTCAATATCATCATGCCCAAAAAATATACTGAAAATATCATCAATTGTTTATGGATCATTGTAATCAATCTTTTATACTTCAAGGAGATTCAGCCAATGCAATTGCTCACATAATACCTTGTTTTAATAAAAAAATTATTTCATAATTATGTTTTTTTAAATAAGTATTTAGATAATTGATTTTTTTTTGATTTCAATTAAGTTTTAATAAAGCTGCAATAATTTTTATCTATTTTTTAAAAAAATTATAATTAATCTATCTATAACTATAGTCTAATCATTGAAGGTTTTTAGAATCATTTGCAAAATCTCATATTCAGTATATTTTAGACATATACTAACTTATTTTCTCTTGTTCATTAATTTTTTTTATTTCTTCTTTTGATTTTAAGAGATAATAAAAGAAAAATAATGAATCATTTTTATCTATCATAATTTTCTTTCAGTTATAATCAATTTTGTATTTAATATAAGAATTTCAACTTGCTCATTCAATAATTTCTTTATTTATAAAATTTTTACTTACATTTTTAATTATAGTGTTAACTAGATCTTCTTTAGTTTTTAAATAATTGTTATTTCAAGTGTCAGCAAAAACAAAAGAAAAAATATTTACAAAAATATAAATTAAAAGAAAAAATAAATATTTATTCTTTTGTTTAAAACTCATTATTATTTTTTAATTGTTATAATTAAATAATTTCTATTTTTATTAAGTTCTTTTTCTTTTTTATAGTATTTTAAAATTGTAGTTGCAACAAATTTATAAATTATTTGTCAATCAAATGATAACTCATTTTTATTTATTATTTTCTATGTATTTGATTCAGAAGTTTTTTTGAAAATTAAAATTTGTTTTTTTCAATTAACTTTTTTTATTCTTAATAAATATTTTGTTAGTTTTTCTGTATAATTTGTTTTGTCATCTTTAAAATATATTAATATGAATTCACCTTTTTTGAGATTAATATCATAAATCAAATGAATATTTCAATTATCTAATCTAAAAATTTTAGAAATTATTAAATATTTGTTTTTTACTTTTTGTAAATGTAATTTTTGAACCCTATTTAATCTTGTAAAAAAATCATTTAAAATTTTTACATATTCTTTATTCTCTAAATTATAATTTAAATTGTAATTTAATGTTTTAAATATAATTTGTCAATTTAATACTTTTCTTAAATATTCATAAAAATCAAAAACAGATACTTTCTAATAATTTTTTTCAGATGAATTTAAAATTCATTTCTATTTTAAAAAATAAAAAAATAATTGTGATTGAAAATCAATAGATTGTAATTTTCATTCATACACTTTATTTAATATTTCATTAACTTTATTTATTTTTATAGCTTGATTTTTATCTGTTAAAATTTCAGGAATTTTGTCATTAATAACCGAAAAGAAATTAGATAATCAAAAAATGATTATTAAAAAATAAATCAATATTTTTAATATTGATTTAAAAAATAGTTTAAAATATGCTCTATCTAACATAGATAAATCAAATTTATTTTCTCATTCTATATATTTTTTCTCTTCTTTTTTAATTAATGATTTATTTTCTTCAGACATAATATTTAACTAAATATTTAATTATAAAATAATTTGTAATTTTAAATTATTATATTTTAATAAAAAAAAGCAGATATGATACATATCTGCTTAATTTTAAATTTATCAAATAATATTTTTAGTTTGTAGATAATCAAGCTACAGGTTCTTTATATTTACAAGTTGTTCCTAATACATTATTTATTGCTGCTTTTAATTTATCATTTACTTCAGTAATTCTCTTTACTCATCTTGCATCTGCATTTTTTCAAAATAACCATCTTAATTGTGTCATTGTAGCTTTTTGAGTACCATCAATTACTTCTCAATTTGAATCCAATAATGCTAAATTAACATAGTATTTCTTTCAATCATCTCATTTCATTGTTAGTATAGCATCATTATTTTCTGTTGACAAAACTGCTACAATATAGTAATATCTTGAAACATTATCTGCTGCTAATTTTTGATCATCTGTATCATAATTTATATAATTCTTTGAATCATCTTCTTTATCTCAGTATATAAATAACAACTTTCAAACGGAGTTAAGTTTTTGTAATGTTGTTACAATTGATTCTACTTTTTTATCTCATTGCAAATTTTCTGGTCAAAATAATGCTGCTAAAATATTTTTTTGAAATTGATTTCTATGTGATTTCAATTCTTCTGCAGTTATTGAACACTCAGAAATAATTGGCTTTAACGCTGGATGATTAGTTCAATCATATTCTGTATTAAAAATTTCATCAAAACTAAATTCTCATAACTGATTAATTTCAGATTTTAATGTTACTAAATATGTTAGTTCCTGTCAATTTACATCTTTAGACATAATTTTAGGTTTTTTCACATTATATGCAATTATTCACATAACCACTCCAGTAATAATTACTACAAATAATAATTCTATCATTGTGAATCATTTTTTTAAGGTTTTTAATTTAAACATATTTCTATTTAAATTATAAAATAAATCATTTTCTATATAGATATATTATATTTCTTTAATTTCTATATGTGTAATATAATTTAGCAAAATTTCATCAATTTCATAATAAATTTATGTTAAATACAACATAGTTTAATCTAAAATAATTAGTTCAATTTTCTAATTCATCTTGATCAATCAAATTTAATTCTATTTTAGTAAATTTTGTTCAATATTCTCAATATTTATTAAATAATCCATTATTCAATAATTCGTCATCAGCTTTTTGTAATTCTTCTTCATCTAATAATCAAGCTGTATTATAAATTGAATAATAAATTTTATTATAAGATCAATTTTCATAATTTAAAACATAAAATATTTTATATGTTGTTAAATTATTGATATTATTTTTAATCAATAAAAAACTTTTAGGAATACCTTTTCAAAAAGTTTTTCATCATTGTAAATCATTTTTAATCATATTACATAAATTTTCTTCATTATTTGAAACATTTTTATTTAATATAAATAATTCTCATTTTGTTCTATTTCAAAAAAAATCATTTTTATTCTAATAACATACAAAACTAGCTCAATTTAAATTAAAATTATCAATCACACTTAGTTCTTTAACTAAAAAATTATACTTATTTTTATTATTAATATAAGACTAAATTAAGTTTAAAATAATAAAAGTTATTCAAAAGATAAATATTAAAAAAAACATCATTTCTATCATTGAAAATCATTTTTTTAAATTTATTTTAAGTTTCATTAATTTCATTTAAAAATAAATTTTTTTACTTTTTAATCAATTTTTTAAACAAAAAATATTATATTTTAAATTTTTTTATTGTTTAAAAAAAGAAAGAACTTAATGTTCTTTCTTTTTAGACTAAATTTATAATTTTTATTAATTAATCTTCTTCTTTTTCATCTAAAGTTTCTTCATTTTCTAGATTTTCCAATTCTTTATTAGTTAATTCTTCATCATCAACAGTTACTTCTACTTCTACTTTTTGAATATCCTTAACTGTTTCTTTTAGTTCTTTTAACAAATCCATTTAAAAAAATTAAAAAATAAATTCTGTATTTTTTAATATAGGTAAAAATATTTTATTTTTTATTTTTTTTCTTATTTTCAATTCCTTCAATTTCTTCTATTTCTTTATTTATTTCAATTTCATCAATTTCTGATAAAAATTTTTTAAAATTTTGAAAAATCTTTTTTAATTTTCAAGTATTTAAATTAATATTTTTAGTTTTTTTTTCTTCTGACATTTTATTTTTATCTTAAATTAATTAAATTATATTATTTTTTATTATTCAAATTCTTCTTCATCTTTAAATAATGCACTTTCTTCATTTTCTAATTCTTTTAATTCTTCTTCTGTTAATATTTCTTCATCAACATTAATTTCTAAATCTTCTATTCAAGATAATATTCAATCTATTACATCCTTAAATTCTTCTACTGAATTAAATTTAAATGTTTTTTCTTCTTTGAATTTAATTGACATTTTATTATTTTGATTAAGTAAAAAATATAATTTTTTTATATTATATTTTTTAAGTTTCTCATAAATTATTTAAAAAAACAACTAAAAATTACACTTATAAAAAGTGTAATTTTGTCTTATCTTTATATATTTTTTTATTTAAAAAGATTTTTAATTTTGTTTAAAATATTATTTTTATTTTCTAATTGTGTTTCTAAAATTGAGCATTTTGTTTTTAATTGAAAATTTTCATCTTTCAATTTTTCATAATTTTTAGACATTGTAATAAATCTTTCATTTAATTCTTTAATTTTAATATCTTTATCAATCAATTGTTTAGTTAAGTTAATATTATTATTCTTTAAATTACTAATTTTTGCTCAAAAATCAGCAAAAAATAGTAACAAAAAAGGGATTAATGAAAAAGAAAAAATTGAAAATAAAAAGTAAATTAATTTACTTTTTAATCTTAAAATTAAAATAATTAAGGCAATTAAAATTAACAAAGTAACTAGATTAAAATAAATAGCAAATTGATTTTTTAAAAAAAATCAAAATAACGATGAAACAATTAATAATGCAGAAATTATTCCTCACAATAATCATAAAGTTAATCTATCAATGTTTGTTATTTCTTTTACTGCTTCTTCTTTTAATTCATTATCAACTTTAATTTTTTTAGAATCTAAATTTGTCATTTTCTTTTATTAAAAAAATAAAAAAAGTTTATAAAAATTATTATAATTTTTTTTGTTTAATTTTTAAAAAAAGAACTACAAAAAGTAGTTCTTTTTATTTTTTTAAATATATATTTTTTATTTCTGAAGAATTAAATCTTTATTTTTTGCATAATATTCTTTAATTGAATCAAATATAAATTTTGAATTTTTATCTTTTTCATTTTCAAAAAGCATCTTTTTTTTACCTTTTGTAGTTCTATAAATTATTACATCTTCTCAATTTTTATAAATAAAATTAGCAATAATTTCAATTTCTTTTCAGAGTTTAAATACACCAATTAATTTTTCTTTACAAAATACAGCATCAAATTTTTTTTTACTTTTAGATAATTTTTTTATTGCTTCTTCAATGAAACTTTTAGCTCTTTTTGAATCTTCAATAGGAAATAATGTTAATAAATATTTCTTATTTATTTTTGACATTTTTTTATTATTAAATTTAAATAAAAACAATTATTTTTTAAACATAATTTATTATAAGTTAATTGTTTTAAAAAAATTAGTCTAATTTATTATTTATTGTTTTTTCAAATGCTATTTCAATAATATTTTGTATTTCTCTTAACAATTCTTGTTTAGCTTCTGCTAAATTATTTTCAGAATCTTCATCTAACGATACTTTATAAATATCTTTTGGAAATTTAATATTTTTAAATTCTCATTTTATATTTTCATCATAAATTGATTTTATTAATGGAAAAATCATTAATAAACTTTCATAAGCTTTTTTATTTCACAATATTTTTAGTTCTGAATTTATATCAAATACAATAGGTTTAACATTTTTTTCCATTATTCTTTCTGTTGTATCTTCAAACTAGTTAATTATTAAATTAAATAAAATTGTTATTGCAACTTTATTTGTAATAAGTAATTGATTAAATTTTTGCATATTTACTCAATATGCAGGAAATTTTTCTGTTTTAAAAATATCGATATTTAATTCAATTAATAATTTTTCAATTTTTTGTCAAAGAACATATTCAGAGTAATTTTCTACTCACATTTTAGAAATTTGTTCAAGTTCTTCTTCTTTTTTTCATTCTAAATATCACATTTTAATTAGATAATTAATATCTTTATCTGGTAAATAAAATCATCTTACAACTGTTGTAGTAAAATCTTCTGATTGAATGATAAAATCTCATTTTTTAAATGTTCATTTTCATGATTCTCTTTTTAAATCTAAATCTCAAATTCAATTATATCTTGAAGCTCATTGCAAAAATCAAATAGCTTTAGTATTCAAATTATTTTGTATTTGAGTAGGAACAGAATCTGTTAAAGCATCTTGAGTTGCTATCATTGTATAAATTCAAAATGACCTAAAAACTCTTAATAATTTTGTTAATGTAGCAATAAATACTTCATCTGCTTCTTTACTCATTGATTTTAAAGTTTCTCTTAATACTGAAAATTCATCTATTACAAATAAAATAAATTTTAATTTATCTTTTTCTTCTACACTATCATTATACTGAAAAATATCACTAACCTTTTGTTTTCTAAATAATCTTTCTCTTCTCTTTAGCTCCAATGTTAAATAAATAAATAATGCATAGATTCATTCAACATTAATAGAAAAAACATTATTCTTATAAAAAAATCAATCTCATACCATTTTATAAAAATTATTTAAATCAGCTCATTTCTCTACAAATAACACCTCTACATTATGCTTAATCAAATATTGAATAACTATACTTATCATAAACACTGTCTTTCAACTTCAAGTTGTTCATAAAACTAAATAATGTCTTAATGTTGGATAATCTGAAAACAATAATTTTCTTTGCAATAAATCATATCATAATACAATTGTTAAATCATCATTATATCAATGATATCAATTTAACTTAGTTAATAATTTAATAAAATATTGATCATCATAACTACTAAAAAATTTCTTATTTAACAAATAATAATTTCATTTATATAAAAATCAGGACTTTACTTCAGAAGGTTTCATTCAAGTTGCAATCGCTAAAGAAGAATTAACAACTTTTTCATCATATCATTCTTCATTAATAGAAATTTTTCACAAATCCACTTTAACTCAAAAAGGAAATTTAATGATATTAACTTTATCTAAATTCAAATCTTCCAAATAATAATCTTTTAAATCATATGCCGCAGTTTGGGTTAAAAATTCATATTTATTTGAAGAAATTTCATTAAAAAAATTCACTAAAGCACTTCTTTTATCTAATTCCTCTTCATCAAAATAATTTATATAATTTTCAACAACTTTTTTTGTTTTATTTAAATTCGAAAGAAATGCACTTCAATCTATTATCTCTCCTTTATTTTGATCTATCTTTTTTTCTTTATAAACAGAGTCCTCTTCCTCTATACCACCCTTTTCTTCTTTTTCTTCATCTTCTTCATCATCATCTAAAAAATAATCTTCTTCTTCTACTTCTGTTTCTCAATTTTCTTCATCTTCATCGTCATCATCTTCATCGTCATCATTTTCATCGTCATTTAGAAAATAATCTTCTTCTTCAATCTCTTCATCTTCATCATCGTCATCATCTTCACCATTTTCTTCATTATTTTTAACTTCATCATCTTCATATGAATCTTCTATTTTTTTTTCTTTATTTTTTTCATCTTCACTATCTTCATCAAAATCTAACCAATCATCATCTTCCTCATTTGAATCATTTTCATTTTTCTCTTTTTCTAATTCTTCTCAATTAAAACCATCTGAATCTAACATCTCAAAAAAATCGTCTAAATCATTTTCTTCTTCAGAATTTTCAAATTCTATTTCTTTTTCTTTTGCTGCCATATATAAAAATTTATGCTTTTAAATTAAAAATTATTATAAATTTTAAAATAAATAGCATAAGTTGAATTTAATATATTTTTCTTCTATATATTTTCTTATTAAAAGAAAAAAAATTAACTTGTTTAAATATTAATTTATTTAAAATGAAAAATAAACAAAAACTAAACATTAAAATCTTTAAAAACAAATATATTTGCATATCAGATTTACATTTATTTCATAATTGAATTTTTATTTATGAATATGAAAAAAGAAAAGAATTTATTACATTTAAAAATAATTTTCAAAAAGATAAAATAATTGAAATTTTTAAAAAAAAGAAAGAACTTATAACAAAAGAAGACAGAAAACTAATTAATAATTCTATTGATGAATTAAAAACAAATAAAAAACTAATCGATTTTTTAATAAAAGAAATTAATAATTTTATTAAAAAAAATCAAAATCATAAAAATTTATATTTTTTATTTTTATGAGATATATTTTTTCACTTTTGAGAAATGAAATTTAAATTTTTAGATGAAATTTGATTTAATGAATTAATTGAACTTATAAAATCTAATTTTAAAGACATTTATTTAATTTTATGAAATCATGAAAATATAAAAAATAAGCATTTTGAACATTATAAAAAATTTTTTAAAGAAGAAAATATATTGTTTTATCTTAAAGATTGAAATTATTTATTCACACATTATCCTTTATGACAATCAATAATTTATAATTTACTTTGACAAACTGATTATAAAATATATTGAAAATTTTTAGAAAATGATAAAAAATTATTTAAAGAATTAACTGAAAAATATAAAAGAATCTATAACATTCATTGACATACACATTCTTTTCAAGTGAATTTTATTGAACAAATTAAAAAAATTAAAGACAACATTAATAGAAAACAAAAAAAAGAACTATTAGAAAATTTTAAAAAAATAAAATATCATAATATTTGTTTTGACAACATAATTCATTCAATTAATTAAAAAAAAAAGCTAGAAATTTCTAGCTTTTTTTTAATTCATATTTTTTAATTTATTTATTCTATCTTCTAGAGATGGATGTGTACTAAATAAGTTTAATAACTTTTCTCAAAAATTATTAATTTTCATTGTTGCTACAAATTCATTATTTTTATCAATAATCTTTTCAGGTGATTTACTATAAAGTAGTAATTTTTCTAATGCTAATATCATATTTTCTCTATTAGAAAAATATTTTGCACTTCATAAATCTGCTTTATATTCTCTAATTCTACTAATATATGACAATATAATTGTTACAACAACTCAAAATAATATTTCTAAAACAAACGACAAAACAATATATCAAAATCAATATCAATTTTCTTCTGTATCTGTTAATATAGAAGCTAAAAGTCTAGATAAATAAATTACAAATGTATTTAAAAATCATTGTAAAATTGTAATAATAACAACATCTCAATTATATATATGACTATACTCATGTCATAAAACTCAATCAAGCTCATCCAAATCCATTAAAATTAATATTCAAGTTGAAAAAGCAATTGAATTTCATCAACATAAACCACATCAATAAGCAAAAGCATTAGGTTCATTACTTTCATACACTCATAATTTAACATCTTTTTTATATTTTTGATTTAATTCATTAAGTCTTTTTTTCAAATAAAATATTTTATATGATAAATCTCAAAAAATTAACTCTATTTCATCTTCAGTTAAATCTGAAACATTTCTTACTCATTCAATTTGTTCAATAGTAAATTTACTAATTAATAAACTTAAAATTGATGCTCAAAATCAAAAAATTAAAGAATAAATTAATAATCAACTTCAATTTAATCAAACATGAACTCAAAAACTTTCTAAAATAAAAATTATTAATGCTAATCAAACAAAAATGCTTAAATTAATTACAATCAATCATATTATTGTTCTCATTCTTACTTTTAAGTTAATTTATAAATAAATAATCAATTTCCTATATTTTTTTTTATAAAAAAAGAAAGTATTTTAAAATACTTTCTTTATTTAATTTTTTCTATTCAATTTAATATCATTTTAATAATTAAATAATCCAATAATAATAGAAATTTATATTTTCAATAAATAGTTTGAAATTTTTTGATTCCATTTTCAACTATTTTATTTAAATTTATTTCTTTCAATAAATTATTATCATTTCTTACTGCATTATAGTATGAAACTTTTGAATCAAATTGTATTGTTTTAATATTTACTGGAATTTCTTCTTTTCATTTCTCATTATCTAAAATTTTTATATATTTAATTTCATCTCTTAATAAACTTTGTTTCTCTTTTTTTAATCATTTTCTATAAAATTCAAAATAATTTTTCATTTCTTTTATAACAATATGATTACTAATCACTCATAATCATAATACAACATTTTTTTCTAAATTTAATACTACCTCCTCTAACTTTTTATTTTTCAATCATAACTCTTTTAACAATCAAAAAATATCATTAATCATTTTAATTAAATATAACACTTTTCATTTCATTAACCTTTTTTTTCTAAATAACAAAAATTGATTAATAATCAAAATACTACTTTTATATTCAACATCCTTAAAAATTTCAGACTTTCAAACTTTCAATAAAAACTTTTGCCTATTTTCTTTATAATTAACTTCATAAATTTTATCCAAATAATCAGTTACCAAAATTCATCTATAATTTATCTAAAATAATCTATTAAATAATATCCTTAAAAATTGCATTAACATATCAATAATTTCCTTTTTTTCTTTATCATCTTTTATATTCAAAATCAAATCTCTTTCTTTTAAAATACTCAAATATTGCTTTTGTATTTCTTCTATTTTCAATACTTTTAATTCTTTTGACAATTTCATAACTATATTTAATTAAACATCTAAATCTAAAACAATTATATTTTTATAATTCATAAATTAATAACTTTCTCTAACAAAAAACTATTAATTAATTAATAGTTTTTCCATTTTATTTAAATCTTAAAATTTTATATAATTTAAAATAAATATAATAATTTTAAATTATATAAAATTTTAATTTTTTATTTTCATAGAATTAATTTTTATGAATAAAAAAAATAGTCTATTAAAAACAATAGAGAAAGAGAATAAAAATGTTAAATTAGATGATTTTGTTATTGACAAAAATTTTAAAGATAAAATTTTTATTAGAGCTTATTTATTAACTAAATTTAAAAAATTTTGAAAACCTACTTTTATAATTTGAAGTTATGATAAAATTAATGATTTTCTAAATGAAAAAATTGAATTAATCTGAGATGATACATTATATGTATCAAATTGATATATTGTTATTGATATCAAAAAAATCTCTGAAAAATTAAATTTAAACACTGAAGAATCAAAAAAATTTATAGAAAATTTTATAACAAAAAAGATCAAAGAATTAAATCTTTGATCTTTAAAACAAGTTTTTGAATTATTAAAAAACGAATGATATAACCCTTATTATTTTTTTGATGAAATAACTTTAGATTATGATTCAATAATTTGAGATTTAAAATTTAACAATGAAATGGATTTTCTTACATTTTCTTATTTTAATAAAAACAATTTTAACATTGACAATATTTTTTCTTATAACGAATTAATCAAATTACATAAAAACATCTTTAACAACTCATTTGAATATAATTTAAATATAAATAAAAAAAGTTTAATTGACAATTTTATTAAAAATGCAAAAGAATTTTATAACACCAATTTTAATAAAGCTATCAATTTTATTTTAAACAATTATTTTAATAATTGCAATGTTTATTATTTAAAAAATTTAAAAGAATTTAAAAAATCCAAAAATAAAATAATTTCTAATTTAATTTATTTTAAAAAAGAAATTTTAAATGTAAATAAGTTTTTGAAAAAAAAAGAAAATAAAAAAAACAAAAAAATAAAAAACAAAATAAAAATAATTTTATTTAAATTTTTAAAAGAAGAATATAAGAAATTTTTAAAAAAAATATATGAAAATAAAGAAATTAAAAAAATATTGAATTTCATTAACAAAATAAACAAAAGTATTTTTACTGATGAAAATAATTTAATAGCAAAAAAAATAATTTTTGAATACTTGTTTAATAATATAAATGATTTTAATTATAAATTAATTAATTTTGAAGAACATCTAAAACAAATTAAATTAATTTTAGAAACATATAATTTTTTAATTTTAGATAGAATAATTATTTCAAAACAATTACCAAAAAATTTTAATATTTGAATAAAAAATTTTCAAGTTACATTTAAAATTAATCATTACTTAATAAATGATATTAATGTTATAAAATTAAGAGATAAATTAATTTGAGACATTTATGATAAAGCATTAACCAGACCATGACAATTAAAAGTTTACAGAGTATGAAAATCTGCTATTAGAGAAATTAATATTTTTTGAAATTTCTTCAAATCTAATTTAATTCAAATTAATTTTTCAAACACAAATTCTACAACCAAACTTTATTATTCTTATGATTTAAATTTAAATTCTAATAAAATCAATAATTATTTATCAAAAAAAGAAAGATCATTAATTAAAACAATTTTAAAACAAAACAAATTAAATATACAAAACAACAATTGATATATTTTAGAAATGATTAAAACAATTAAAAGCTGAAAAAAATTTACAAATAAAAAAATGATTAATAATATTTATAAAAAAAATAAAATCAAAATAAATTTAAACAAAAACTACATTGCACACTTATCTGCAATAGAATTAAAAAAATTATCACAATTTTTCCTTATTTCAATAAACCTATATGTTTTTAGATGAATTTTTAACCAAATAAATCAAAATATTTTATTTAGCATATTTAATGAAAAAGACTGAAAAAATATTATTAATTTCTCGTTAAAATCTAAATTATTTAAAAAAATAAATTCAGAAAAATACACAAATCTTATAAAAAAATATTCCAAAATAAATCCTCTTCATAAAGAAATAATAACTAACAAAAAACTTAAATCTAAAAAAATTAATTTAAATAAATTTTTAGAAAAATTCAAAATTAATAATATCAAATACTTAAAAGATGTTAACAGAATCAATGAAATAATTTGATTTAATAAACAAGATATTATTAACACACAACTTTTGTTATTAAAAAACAATCCATATTTAAAAAATATATTACCTTTTGATGAAATTGATAATAAATTATTACAAAATTTAAACAACACTAACTTTCTTAAAAATTATTGAATTTATTCATTAACTTATATGTGATTATTAGATTTCTTTAATAAAGAATTTTTTAACAAAAATTTTCTTAAAACATATAATCTTAATTTAAACTTTCTTAATTTTTCTGAAAAAAATATTTTTCACAAAGAATCTTCTCTGTTTTTATTATCAAAAAACAATAAAAAAGTAAAATTATCAAAACAAAACTTTAAACAATTATTTAACGTTATTTCAAAAAGTAATCATTTATTCTCGATTAAAAATAAATGTTTAGATATATTAAAAGAAGCATACAAAAATTATGTCAAAAAATATAACCACATAAATTTTTTAATTCAAGAAAAAGAAAATTATCTTTTATATCATAAAATTTATTTACTTAACTTAACTAATTTAAAAAAAGAATTTTTAAAAAATAATTTGAAACACAAAACAAATGAAAATTTTAAATTAATCGACAAAATCAACATTAAAACAATTAAATTAGAAAATGAAATAACTCAAAAATATAATTTTTTTCATATTGAAATTCTAAAAGATAATTTTATTTTTGCTAATCAAACAATAACTTTAAATCAAATTGAAAAACTTATAAAAATAAACAAAAAGAAAATTCAAAAATTAAATAGTGAATTAATCTCTTTAAAAGATAAATTTAAAAAAATAAAAAAATTTGATGAATTTATAATTCAAGAAATTAATTATTTAATTAATAGAAATAAAAAAGATTGAAAAAATGAATTAATTAAAAACGCATTTAAACATTACTTTAATAAAATAAATTGAGAAACTAAATTTGCAATTAAATATTTTATTAAAAATTTAAACAACAAAGAAATTAAAAAAAGATTTTGAATGTGAAAATTAAGTACATATAATTACTATAACGAAATTTTTAATAGTGATTTTAATTTTATTTTCAATAAAAACTTGTCTAAACTTAATCAACTAATCAAATTAAGTTTAATTAAATTTAATGAAAACACAACTTTCTACAATTTAACATTTAAAAACAATTCTTCTAATAACAATTATGAACTATTTAAATCAATTTTAAATAATGATACTACTGATTTAACTGATGATTTTTATAATGAAAAAATTATGCCATTTTTGTTCAATATTCTAAAAAACTTTGAACTTAATGAAATAGAATACAAAATCATTTATAAAAACATAATTAATACATTAGAAAATTCAACAATCAATAGTTTAGAAAAAATTCTAAACAATGAAAATAATTTTGATAATCTTAAAAATATTAAAATTTTAAAATACAAAATTGAAAAATTAACTAAAAAAATTAATTCTATCAAAAAAACTAACAAAAAATTAAACCTAAATAATGAAAAAAGCATTAAAAAATTTTTAAATAATGAAATCATAAAAGAATTTTTAAAAATTAGTTACGCAATAAATTTAAAATTAAATAATAAAAATTTTAAACAATGAATTTACACATTAATTTACACCATCAAATATGATTTATTTTCTCTAAACCTTATAAATAATAAAAATTATACATTTGATCAATATAAAAATAAAAATACAAAAAATTTAATTGAACTAAAAATAAAATCTATCAATAAATTTAACAAAGAAAAAAAAGAAAATAACAATAATAAAATAAAAATTGAAAATAATTTTACGATTGAATCTATACTTAACTGAATTCAAAATCATATAAAAACAAATGCAATAATTAACTTCAAAAAATGAAAAAGATTTAAAACAATTTTATATTCTTTTTATTACATTTTATCTTATGTAAATAAATACAAAAAATATAAAACACAATTACTAAAATATTTTTACCACAACATAGAAAAATTATTTCCATATGAAGAATTAAATCAATACCTAGAACAACATAATCTTATAAACTTAAAATGATTATTTTTATACTTCTTCAATTTCAAATTAAAAACAAACAATTTAAATAATCTCATAAACAAATAAAAATCAAAAAAATTCTATTTTAAATTAAAAATTATTTTTTAATAAAAAAAAATTAAATTATTTAAATTTTATTGTTTTTTTATTGGTTAAAAAAGAAAACAATTTATAATATATAAAAAAAAATAAAAAAATTTTAATCAAAAATTAAAAACGTGAAAAATATACTAATAAAAAAAATATATTATATAAATAATAATATATATTATTTTTTTTATTTTTTTTTTATTTTTTTTTTTTTTTTTTTTTTTTTTTTTTATGTTGAAAAAAGTAGGTTTTTCTTTGATTGAAATATTGTTTACCATATTAATATTATCAACAGTGATTTCTATTGGAATATATAACTTTAAAGTTTTGAAGATTGATTCAATTGTATGAATAGCAAACTGAAAAGATAATGTAGTTATATTACCATGTTATGATTATATTACTAACAAGTATGAGAATAAAGATAATTGTAATTTTTATTCAGTTTGTCAATTAAATTTTTGAACTACATGATTTACCAATATAACTGATGACAATATTAATGGAAATGTAAATTTAAATGATTTTCGATGAAGAAAGAATTGTAAAATATATTCGTTAAATAAAAATATTGTTGGAGTTTTATTTCAGAAAGTTAAAGATTAGTATGATAATAGTGTTTTTGATAATAAAGATTGTTGAATAAATTTATATAAAATTAATTGAATGTTTTATGATTGTAAATTTAATGTTGTGGATTATATTGATTTAAATAAGAATTTTTGATTTAAATTTATTAATGGTTTTTCTTATTACAATAATAATTAATTTTTTTAAACTATATTTTTTTTATATTTATTTATTTTCTTTATTTTATTATGATAGATACTGTATATTGATTAGATAGTTACAAGAAATTAAATAAAGAAGCTGTTAAAAATTTGAAAAAATTTGTTAAAATTAAAGTTGTTAAATTTTTGGATGTGATAGAAAGTGAAAAAGAAATTGAAAAGATGATGAAAGAGATATGAGAAAATTATGAAATAGACAAGAAAAAAATTGAATATTTAAATAAGTTAATAAATTTTTTTAATATAATTAATCAATTTGATAATAATAATTATGATGAAAATAAAGATTTTTATGATTTTTTAAAAAAATTAGTTTATTTTGATTTCAATGATGATAAATTTATTATGCTTTATTTAACAATAAACTGATTGTATTTGATTATATATGATTTGGATAATTTGTTTTTGATTAATTTAAGTTGTAAAGAAAATTGATTTCATATATTTAATAATTGAAGTTTATGTGAATGAAGTTGGAAAAATTTGATTTATGAATTTTTAGAAAATGATTTATTTTTATTTTTTCAATTTATAGATAATTTTTTAGTTTTTGATGATAAAGTATATCATTTAGCAAAGAAATGATTTAATATGGATTTTATGAATATTCTTGAAAAGGAGAGTAAAATATTAATTCTAAATGATAAAGTTATGTGAATTGATTTTAAAAACATTAAGGATAATGATGTTGAAATTAAATTAAAAAAATTATTAAATGTTTTTAAAAATTATAACGATTTATTCATATTAAAATAATTAAAAATGTTTTGAAATTTAAAAAATAAATTATTAGATTTTTTTACAAATAAGAAAGAATTAAATTGTGTATTTTTTAGTTTTTTTAAAGAATTTGATGATTTATATGATAATAAATTTTATACTAACATAAAATTGATTGGTAATTATCAATTTTTGTTATCAAATAAAAATGATTTTTTTATTAATAACATAAACAAGCAAATTAAAAATTACAATTTTGAAATTATGGATGAATTAGATGTTAATAATTATGAAAAAGATAGAAAAATATTTAATATGTTTTTTGAGGATTACAAAAAGGAATTGTATTCAAATAAGAAAAAGATTATAACAAATTTTAAATATGATAAAAGATTTGAAAGAGGTAATTTAATTAAATTAAACAATTTTGAATATTGAGAAAAAAAGAAATGAAATTTTTTTATTTACTTATATGAGAATAGTAATTTCTTAGAAAATGTTGTTAAATTTAAAAAAAATAAGATAGAAATTAATAGAAATGATATAGAATTGTGATGATTAAATTTAATTAAAAATATTAAGAAAGATGAATGATTTTTTGTTGGATTAAATGTAATTGATTTAAATTTATATGATTTTAATATTTTTCTAAAAGAATATTTCTTTTATGTTTTTTATTCAATTTATTCTTTGTTTTTCTTAAATAAAGATAAATTTTTTGAATACAATAAAAGTATTGCTATTGACGTTAATAATTTGATTATTAATTTAAGAAATGATTATGATTTAAGAAAACAGTTTTTAGAATTTATAAAGAGAGATTGATTAACACAGTATTTTTATTGAATTGAAAAATGAATTCCTTGAAGTTTTGATTGAACTACTTATTATTTTTTTGTTGAATTTGGTCATAAATTATATAATGTTTTTCCTTATATCAAAGATGTTAATGAAGATCAAAATAATATTTATGTTGATTTTTGATTCAAAATTTTTGATACTAATTATTGAGTATCACATAATTTTATTACAAAAGTTTTGTCTTATTATTTAAATGATAAATCTTTTTTATATGACACAATAACAAAAAATAAAACTTTTGATTTTATAAATAAAGAAATTAAATATTTTGAATATAACAATGTAAATAAAATTAATAAAATTATTAATTTGTACAATTTCTTAAAAAATTTGTAATATTTATTTTGTTAATTTTATTAGATTATTTAGTAATTTATCAACTTCCTTAAGTTTATGTAAATCATATTGTTTTAAAGCAATTTCAAATTTTTTAGTTATATTTTTATAAATTTTTTTAAATCAATCGGGAGAATGCTTATATTTTATTTGTTGTATTCTAGGTAGTCAAATTATTCTTTTAATTTGTCATTTAGCGATATTTAATCAATTTTTTATTCTATTTTTTAATATTTCAAATTCTTTTTCTTTATTTTTTTTAAACATTTTTTTTATTTAAATTATAAATTTTTTTTTACAATAAAATAAATAAAAAATGAATAAAAAAAAAGTATTTTTTTATATTAGTTATATCAATAAATTTTTTTAAATTTAATTTATAATACTAAAAAATAAACTATATATTCAATGTATTTTTTATTTTTTATTTTTATATGATGAATTTGTATATTAAAGTAAATAATGTAGAGATTTCAAGAAATTTGAAAAAATATTTAGATGTAAATGTGGAAGAATTAGAGCAAAAATTTAAAAATAAATATTTTTGAGAGGTTGAAAATGAAATTTCTCCACAATATAAGGCTTATATTAATTCTTTAAAACAAATAAGAAAATTGTATTGAACATGAGAGAAATTGTTTAATAATATTAAAGGATTTTATATTTGAAATGAGCAATGTGAATTTTTAATGCCTACTTTGCAAGAATTTAAAGAAATAATTTCAAATTTAAAAAAAGATTTTTGAAGTAAAAAGAAGTTTGTGTTAGTTACACCTTATTGGTGACATAAAGTTATAGAGAAAAGAATTATTGAAATATTAGATTATATTGAAGAAAACATTAAAGAATTTAATACATTTCAAATGGAAGTTGTTGCTAACTCTTATTGATTGATACAATTAATTAAAGAAAAGTGATATAAAAAAATTAGACTTATTTGGGGTCCTTTGTTAACAAAACATTTTAAAGCTCCAGTTTTTGAATTATATGAAGGTAATGCATTGTCTATTCCATGAAGATTATTACATTGAAAAACAGAAGATGAGAAAAAAGAAATTTATAAAAAGATCTTAGATAATAATTTAAAAGAATTTAATAAAGCTGTATGGCATAATGAATATTTTGTTAAATTATTAAAGAAATATAAAATAAATAGAGTTTCTCAATATTGGTTAAAAGAGTATAAAGAAATTTTTAAATGAATTAATTGATTGTTTTTAGATATTTATTATCCATTTATATTAACAACAACTTGAAGACTTTGTCATACATCTATGTTGGAAGATGATTATAAAAGATGATATTATGCTACAAATAAAGTATGTTCTAGAACATGTAAAAAATACAATATGCTTTTAAACAATTTTGATGATCATTTATATAAATTACATCAAATGTGAAATGCTATATATAAAATATATAATGATTTAACATTAGAATGAACAATTCCTGCTGAAACTATGTCAAAAAATACAAATAGATTAATTTATACACCTATATTATAATATACTAAAAAAATAATACACATATTAAACTTAAATCTAAAATTAACTATTAAAAAAAAAAATATACCTTTAATTAAATTAGATTATAATATTAAATACAAAAACAAAAATAAATATATAATTCTTTTTATATAACCCCCTAGTTTAATTGGAAAAATATGAGGTTTCGGTCCTCATGTTGTAGGTTCGACTCCTACGGGGGTTGTATTTTTTGTGTTTAAGAAAAATAATTTTTTAATTTTGAAAGAATAGATGATTAATTGGTTTTAGTAAAAATGTTAAAAATGTATAAAGATTTAAATTAAAAAAAAATAAGCTTAAAAGCTTATTTTTTTGATAAATTGATTATATAAAAATAGATTAATTTTTATTGAATAAAGCTGTTTTAAGAATTGAAGTTGAGTTTTCAATTAGGTTTAATATGTAATTAAGTATTTGTTTTTTTAAGATTAAGATTTGTCATTTATTTTTAATGAATTCGTTATCAACTTCTTGTTTTGAAACAAAGTCATTTTTTTCTTTTAATTTTAATAAAATTTGTCATTTTAAATATGATTCTAAAATTTCATTTTTATATATTTCTGTTTTTAATTCATTTAAAATAACATTTAAAATAAAATTTAATTTTGCTATTTCTTGTTTATCTAATTCAAATATTTCAACTAAAAATTTGTCTAAAAAATATTTAGAAATTTTAATTTTATTTTCTAAGATATTATTTATTTCTGTTGCTAATAATAATATTTCTTCTTTTGACAAAGAATTAATTTTATTTAAATTAATGCTATTTAGTGTAATTATATTTAATTCTTTTTCAATATCTAATCAATCATTTTCATATTCAAATTTGTATGGATTATTAATTAAATTTTTAATTGAATTAAAATATTCTTTAAATCATATTTCTTGTTTTTCAACTTCATAATTTTCTTTTTCTTCGTTTTTTTCATTTTTTTCTACTTCTTTTTCTTCTTCATCATTATAAAATCATAAGATTTCATTATTTACTTCTTCAAGTTCTTTTTCAGATGATTTAATGTTGTTTTTAATTTTTTCTTGAATTTCTTTATTTTTTTTTAGTTCATTAAAATTTAAAGTCATAATTAATTTAATTAAAAAATAAAAAAAATAAATTTTATTTAAAACTATATAAAAATATAATATTTTAAATAAAAAAATATAGTTTAAATATTTATTTAAACATTTTAAAATTAATTTAAAAAAAGTTAAATGAAAGCAATTGAATTAAAAGATTGAAAAAATATTTTTTTAAATACAAATACATTATCAAAAACTTTTGAATTTTGAGTTAAATATGAAAAATTGGATGATCCTGAATTTTTAAAAGAATTATTGGAAGAATTGATAACTTGATGATTTATGTATCATCAACATTTGATTTGAATTAATTCAAAATTTTTGTTAAAGGAAGTAGAGTATATGTTTAATGAAGTTTATCAAAAATTTAGAAAAAAAATAATTTGAAAAGAATGAGAATTAAGTTATTGAAAATTATTTAAATATTTTGTAGAATGATTAGATAATATATATGATATTGTTAAAGAAAATGTTTTGTGAATTTTTGAAGAAATTGAATTAACAAAATGATATTTTTCTTATAGTTATCCCAAATTGTTTTGATTTGAAAATAATCCTAATGTAAAATCTATTCATGCGAAAAATTTTCATAAATATATGAGTAAAATTAAAAATTCGAGAATAGAAAATGTTTTTTATAATTATAAGAATTCATTTAATATTAAGGAATCGTTAATAGAAATTTATCCTTCAGAGATGACTATTGATTGAAATAGAATTGTTTCATTAGTATCAGCTGAAAATATTTCTGATAAAAAAATGAATTTGATTGATGAAATAGTTAATAAAATGTATGATTATTTTCTTTGAAGTGTAATAAATGAATTTGTAGATGATACAAAGCAAATGATAGAAAAGAAGAATATTGATATTTATGAAGAGCAAGAGAAGCTAAAAGATATTTTATTAACAACATTTTTTGTTTATCAAAAAAGAATTATAGATTTTGCTTATAAAACATATTTTGATAAGGTTTATTTGGATATTTGAAATAATTTATTGTATGAGGATCAAATAGTTTCTAAAGTTTTTGATTTATTATTTGTTTGAAAATTTTGATGATGAAAATTTATATGAAAAGTTGGATTAGAGTTATTAAAAAGTTTATTGGTTAAATGAATGAAAGAGTGATATTATGATTTTTTTGTTTTAAAAATTAATTATTATTTTAAGCAAAAAAATTATGAATTAAATATAACATCAGATTGAGTAATAGTTAAAGAGTGATGAAAAGCTATAAAAGTTAATTTAGAAAAAGATGAATTGGAATTAATGAAAGTGTTATGACACTTTTGAACTAAAAAAATGAGATTTTGAATTACTATTTGATTATTTTGAAATAGTTCATCAAAAATAAATCAATTTATAACTGATATGATTAATGTATTTGATGAAAAATTAAAAATGAAAGTTGTTACAACTACAGAATATGTTGATTATGAGAATAATAATTATTTGTTTGCTTGAGCATCACAACCTGAAAGTTTAATGCATGAAACTTTATCTTTAAATGTAAAAGAAATATTTAAAATAACTCCTTATCAAGATAGAAATTTAGATTTTGAAGGAATGTATTTTTGAGTTGATTATGATTCTTGATTTTGTTTATTTAAAGATCCATTTAAAAATTCTGAAAATAAAAATATAATGATAGTTTGAAAAACAGGTTCTTGAAAAACTTTTTTTTCTATGCAGCAAATGATGACTAATTTTAAGGATAAATTTATAATTCTTGATCCAACTTGATCTTTTGCTATGGTAAAAAACATTGCTTGAAAATCAGTATCTGCTATAGAAATTTATTCTATGCAATATAATCCAATTTTTATTGATTATGATATGTATAAAGAACATAATATTGACATTACAGATGTTATTGATACTAATATAAATTATATCATAAAATATATTACATTTTGAAAAAAAATATCAGATGATACACATTGATTAATTTATACAATAATTAGAGAATTATATGATAATTATAATTGAAAATTAAAATTATCTATTGTGTTAGATACATTAGAAAATATAATTAAAACAAAATGAAAATTATCTAAATATGTTTTAGAAAAGGTATTCAAAACCAATAGAGATTTATTATTATATGAGATTGATAAAAAAATATTTATGGAACTATTTAAATTAACAAAACAATTTGAAATTATTAGAAATAAAGAAATCTCAAAAGTTTTTGAAAATGATAAAGATTTAATTTCTGTATTTTTTAAAAACAATAAAATAGTGTTTAATATTAAAAAATTAACTGATAAATTAAAATTAAAAAAAGATGATCCAGAAGTTCAAGTGGAATCTAGATTAATTTATTGATTTTTATTTGATTCAATTTTAAGATATTTATCTTTTAATGCTACAATTATTAAACAATATAAAGACAAATTGCAAGCTCATCCTTATCACTATTTAATTATTGATGAAATTTGAGCATTAATTGAAAAAGATGAATTTATGCAATCTTTATTTAAAGTCTTAGTTAGAACAGTAAGAAATATGTATGCATCTATTGTTTGATTAACACAGAACACAACAGATTTTGTATTATGATGAAAAGGTAAAGAATTAGAATTAATTTGAAATTTCTCAATAAAATTATTTTTTAAAATCGAAGATTTAATTTCATATATTAGTTTAAAAACTGTTTGAAATGAAGACGACTGAAAAAATAAGTGATATTTAATAAAAAGATTAAATTATTATTTAAATAAATTTCAAAAAGCTAATGATGAAAAAGATAAAAATGATAAAAGTAAAATATTTTTTCTAGAATATTTTTGAGATTTTTATTTACAAAAAGCTAAAATTTCCAAATTTTTTATCAAAAATTATGAAAAAATCAAAAGCTGATAATATTATTCTATTTCTATCATTTTAAGTTTCTTAAATAAAATATATATATAATATTACAAAAAAGCAATATTTATAAATATTTACTAATTTCTTATGGCTATTGAAAAAGAAAATAAGCTAGACTTTGATGAAGAACAAGACGATGAAATAATGTGAATTTTTGATAATTCTGATGAAAATGATAGTGATAAAGATAATACAATATCTGCTAATGATGTTTTAGCAGATATTGCTTGATGATGAGAAAAAGAATGATGAGAAGTTGATGAAGAAAGTTGATGATGAGAAGATGATGATTGAATGCAGTTTACTATTTCTAGTGCTAATCAAGCATTTTGAAAAGCATTTGAAAAAGAAAAAGAAAACAAAGTGGATTTGTTTTGAATTGAAAAAAAGTATTGAATTTGAAATGAGAGTTTTTGAGAAAAAATTAAAAAAATTTTTTATTTAAATAAAAATTTATTTTCTCAATTGTCTTATATAACAATTTTAACACTTTTTTTAATTATTTTTTGATTGATATTTTTTTTTTCTGTAGTTAAAAATTTTATGTTATTATTTATCAATTTTGCTTTTTTATATTTTTATACAAATTATTGATTATTATTGGCAAAATTATCTGTAATTTTTCTTGCATGATTATTTGTAACATTTTTTTACTATTTAATAACATTTAAAAGAAAAAAAGAATTAAATTTTGTAGTAATTTATTTATTTTTATTTTTATTTTTTGTTTTAGCTTTAAATTTATTATGATTGGTTTCAACAAATTTTACTGTTAATTTAATTGTTTAGATAAGTTTTATAACAATAATTTTTAATATAATTTTTATTGATAAATATGATAAAATTTATATTGAAAAATACTTAAAAGAAAAAGCAAAAATTTGAGAAACTAAAACAGCACAAGAAGCTAAAACTGCAATTAGTGATATTTCAATAGATGTATGAGATATAACACCAGAAATTGATTTAACAGAAGATGAAGAAGAATGAGATGTAATTAATATTTATGAAGAAATATTAGATAAATATTGAGATGAATATGATTGAATTTTATATTCAAAGAAATGACAATTAGTTCTTATAAAGACTTTTGAAGAAAAATTACCACAAATTTAACAAAACAAAAAAAAGCTTTTAAAAAGCTTTTTTTTAAATATAAAAAATATTTGTATTTTTTTTATCTAATACTATTACTTTCAAAATCTTTTTAAAACATTTTTTAGTTCTTCTATTTTTTTATATGTTTTTGAATTATTCTCTTTTAAATAATTAAATATATCATGTATGTTGTAGTATACTACATTTCTTTCTCAATATATTTTTCTTATATTTTCTGAATTTCTAATATCAGAATATGTTACTTTTCATTTTCAATTACCAACAATTTGAGATAATCACCTTCAAGAAATATAATATCATCTTAAATTTCATCTTTTTTCAATAACAAATTTAGATTTTTTAATAACATTTTTAATCTTGTTATTTACTTTCATTATTTTTTTAATTTAAAATATAAAATTTATTTTATGCAAATAAAATATAATTTATAAATTTTTAAAGTTAATTTGATTTTAAAAATTTATAATAAAAAACATAAACAATAGTGTTTTTTGCTAAGTTTATTTAATTAAATATAAAAGTAATGAAAAAGAAAATAATTTTGTTTATTATTATGTTTATGTCTTTATTTTGAATAAGTTTGCAAAGTTTTGTGTATGCTGCTGATGACGAAATGCAACAATTGTTAAATTCTGTTTTGAATGATAATTGATGAACAAATGAAACTAATGTAAGTGATGATTCACAAAAAAGTAATTCAGTAGTAATTGGTGATTGATGAAAAGATTGATCAGTGGTAATTGAGAGAAATTGAGATACTAATTTTAATGATGATTGAGTAATAGATGTTCAAACATATTCTAATATTCAATATGAATCTGTGAATAATATTGATAAAGCTAGAAAAATTTTGAATTAGTTTAACTTTTTGGGTTCAACTTCAGTTTATGATGCAATTAAAAATCTTTGATATATGCTATGTATACAATGAATAGAAGATATTAAAGTTAATTGACAAAAAAGAACATTGTTAAAAATAAACAATTTATGTTCTGTGAATTGAAAAATTCCTTGATTTACAAAAATAAAAGAAAAAAAAATATGAGATTCAACTGTAACTTATTATGTATCTAGTTCTTCTAATTGATTACCATTAACAACTTTAGTATATTGATGAATAAAAACATTTTTGGATAATGTAGCATTAATAACTAGTATAATGTTATCATTATTAATGCTATGAATAATTTTATTAATGCCTGCAAAATCTTGAAAAGAAGTATCTGAAAGACAAATAATTGATAGAGATTCAGATGATGATTGGGATGATGACGATTGGAAGGATTGAGATGATTTTGGTTCAACAAAAAAAGATTGAAATGCATTTGAGAAATATAAATTTGTTTCACAAAAATCATTATTATGGTTTATTTGAGAATTAACATCAGATTCTTGACAAGAACAAAACAAAACTAGTAAAAACATTTATTTGTGAACATTATGAATTATTGTTTTATTGTTAATTTGAATTTGAATTGCATTAAATCATTCAATTAAATCAATATTGATTGATACATGATGATATATCTCATCTAGCTTTGATTTATTAATAGTTTTGTTATGATTCTTTTCTATAACATGAATTCAAATTGCAGTTATTTATTGGTTCTTAATCAAATTTTATTTAGATAAATTGATCACTTCTTATTTAAAACATGAAGATGTATGAATCTTTTTCATTATGAAAAATATTGGTATTTTATTTATTGCAGGTTTCTTATATTACATTGCAGTATCTGCAATTTTATATGTTGTAACATTTTTCATAAATTTATAAATGTAAATATAATAACCTAATATCTATATATATTATCTATATATATAAAAAATATATAAAATTTATGTTTAATTAAGCTGTACTTTATATTTTAAAAATAAAAAATTATGGGAAATAAAAAATATGCAAAAAGTTTAGAAATTATTAAAAATACCTCCAAAAAAACATATGATAAATTAATTATAAAAATATGAAAAAATAGAAAATGAGAATATTCACTATTTTTAACATTAGTGCCTACTAAAAAAGATGAAAATTGAAATATAATTATGGTAAGTAAGAAGAATCCAATAATTAAAAAAGAACAAAATTATCCTACTTTTGATTATGATAAAAAAAAGATTAAAAGAATTGATATGGATAATTTAATAGTAATTAAAAGAATGTTATTAACCAATTTGTGATATTATAATTTAGAAAATATTGAAAAACCATTAGCTCTATATTGAGAAAAATGAAAAATGGATATACAAATGTTTAAATGAAATTTGTTTATAAAATATTTTGATGTTTTAGATAAAGAAAATACATATATGAGTTTCTTATCTAAAATGGAACAAGAAAAATTGTTATATCTAATTGAAAAAGTTATCCAATTAAATATTAATCAATTTGTTTAATATAAATTAATTTTCTTTAATTATGAATTTTTTTAAAAACGAACAAATTAAAATAAAAAAAATTATTTTAATTTTATTTTTTGTTTTTTAAAACTCTCTTAAAAATTTTTAAAGCTGATAAAGTAGCAAATTATCAGCTTTTTATTTTTAAAAATAAGAATGGTAAAAAAAATATTCAAAAATCTTTTTAATTTAATAATTTATTTAATTACAGTTTATTTAATTTTATCTGTAGTTTTTTGATTTTTAACTAAAATTTCAAATAGTGATTCTTTACTAAATTTTTACAAATGATATTTTCATTTAATCAAATTAATTAATAAAAGACATTTCTTAGCTAATGTTAAACAAGATGTTCAAAAAGAAGAAAAAAAAGAAGAAAAAAAAGAAGAAGAAAAAGAAGAAGAAAAAGAAGAAGAAAAAATATGTGTTTTAAATGAAATTAATTTTAAAAAATATAAATATAAACCTTTTGTTAAAACAAATTTAAAAACAATATTGATTAATTCTTGTGTATCTAATCCATGAACAAATTTATTATGAATGATTATTTTAAAAAATAATTACTTAAGTTGAAATAAATTAAATTTAATTATTCAAGAAAATTGAATTAAATCCAATTTAAACGAAGTTTTAACTCATGAATTAATTCATAGACAAACAATAAAATTATTTTATACAGATATATTTAAATTTTTTGAATTGAGAAAGAAAGAACATGAGTTATATAATTATTTTTTAAATTTAGAGAAGAAAAATTATTGGAAAAAAAATTTATATAAAAAATATTCTTCTTATGATAGAAATGTTGTATTATCAAATGAAATATCTTATTTAAATTTTATTAAAAATAATTACTATACTAATCAAGTATGAGAATTTTTTGCATATCAGTCTTCTTTATTTAAGTTTAATATAAAAAAGAATTGTGTTAATTATATATTTGATATAAATAAAATTAAAAATTTAGAATTAAAACAAAATATGTATGAAATAAAAAAAATATTAACTGAAATTTGAGTTAAATTTTGTAAATAAAACTATATTTATCTTTAATTTAATTATTATTAAATTCAAAAAATAATGAATAAAATAGATAATTTGTCATCTTGATTTAATAATAACATTTTTCCAAATTTGAATGAGTTTGAAAATGAATTAACCGAAGAAGAAAAAAGTTTTTTAGCAAAAGAAGAAATAACTTTGTTAAATGAAGAATATCAAAAAATATCAAAAAAAATTGATAGACAAATAAAAAAAATTAATAAACTTGAAAATGAAATTATTGATTTTTTAGAAAATGATATGTTAGCAAAAATGGATGAAATAACATACAATTCTCAAAAATTTAATTATATAAAAAAGTTAAACAAATTATATTTAGAGTTTGAAATACTTAAAAGGCAACAAAAAAGTATTTTTGAATATAAAAAAGAAAGAGAAAATTTTTTGAAAAATGAAATTTTAAAAATTTAAGTAAAATTTGTTAATTTTTTTTGAAAAAATTATTATAATAAACTTTGTATTTTAAACGCTCTCTCTTCTAATGCATTTATAAAAAAAATACAGCTTAAAAGCTGTATTTTTTTTTATTAAAGAAGGTTACAAGAAATAATTTAAAATTCAAATATGAATTAAAATTAATAGCTTTTCATAATATAATTTTTTATCTAATTCAATGGAATTATTTAATTGTTTGTAATAAATTTTGTGCAATTTAAGTAATTTTTTTAGATCTTTTTTTAAAATAATCTTTTTAATTTTGATAATTTTTTCTTCATCATTTATTGAAATGTTTTTTGATATTTCAATTAAATTATCTAAATTTTTCTTTAAAAGTGTGTTTGACCTTTCTCATAATAAATATACATAAATATTTTTATAATCCTTTAAATATTTATTATCTTTTTGAATATTGGTTAAGTTTATATTTTCCATATTATTTTTTTCTAAATTATTAATAAAGTTTTTAATTTTTATTTTTAAATTTAGATTGTTTGTATTAATATTGTCTAAATTTATATTTTCTTTAAATAAGGTGAAAATATAATTTAAATATTGAATTTCTCATTTTTCTAATTTTATTTTATTTTCAAATTCACTTTCTTTTTTTTCTAAATTATAAATTTCTATATTATTGTAATCAATTGATATTGAATTTCAACAACCTATAAAAATAAATCAGATTGTTCATAATAATAAAAATTGTTTTGTTTTATTTTTCATATTTATTCTACTTTTTATAATAATTTAAAATTATAAATTTTTGTATATATATAATTTTTGTATATATACATTATTATAAGAATAAACAAAAATAATAAAAAGTTTTTAATTATTAAAATTAAATTAAAAATATGCCAAGAAAAAAAAGTATGAAGAGAAAAAAGACTGTTACTAAAAAAACTTTAAAACAAAAAGAAGAAATTAATCAAAAAGATAATTCAAAAATAGAAAATATTGAAGAAGAAATCAATTTTAAATTAAATGATGATGAATTTGTTAATGAAACTAATTGAAATGAAGATGAAAAAATAAATAACAATGAAAAAAACAATGATGACACAAAAAATAAAAAAGAAGATAATAATTTAAATGAAATTGAAAAGGAAGATTTAGAATTGGAATTAGATGATGAAATAACAAATACTTTTGAGGGGGATGATAATATAAAACAATGAGAAAGTGAAAAAGATGAAAAAAATCAAAATATTACTGATGAAAAAAATGTTGTTGAAGACATAAATGAAAATGTTGAAGATATTATTGAAATAGATGATGAGTTTGATGATGAAATTGATATAAAAGATGATATTGAAGAAAAAAAAGAATCAAAGTATTTAACAGAAGAAGATAAAGAGTTATTAGTTAATAATGATTTTGAAGAAAAGAAAGATGAACAATTAGATGAAATAGGCGAAATAGACGATGAATTAGTATGAGATTATGATAATGTAGAAATTGATGATAATGAGTTAAATTTTTTAACTGATGAATCTAAAACAAAAAACAAATCAGAATGAAATGATTATCAAAATGATAATAATGAAGTTAATGAGGAAAATGGTGATAATAATGAAGAAGATAGTGGTGACAATGAAGAAATAAAAAATGATGATTATAACGAAATAAAAAGAGACTTTGAACAAGAAGAAAATGATGCTAAAATTGAAGGAGATTTAGAATCTAATGATGATTTAACTAATGAAAATTTTGTAGAAGATCTTAAAGATAGTGAAGAAAGTGAAAATTATGATAAAGAAGATGAGTTAGATAATGAATTAGAGAGTGAAGAAAGTAATAAACAAATAAATTCACAAGAAATAGAAGAATTGTGAAAAGAAGAAAGTAAATTTGATCAAATAAAAAATAAAATATTAGAATATAAGTATTATGTTTTGTGATGAATTTCAGTTTTAATTTTATTAATTTTTTGAATTGTATTTTTTTCAAATAACGAATGAAAAGAAGTTGAATTAAAATCTAAGATAAAAAAAGATGCTGTAAAAATTATAAAAAAAGATAATGTAAATGTTAAAAAAGAGGTTGTAGTTAAAAAATCAGAAAGTAAAAATTTGAAAATAGATATTTTTAAGAATTCGACAAAATGAATTTTTACATATAAAAAATTAGAGTTACCATTATATTTAGAAAGAGATTTTTCAAAATTGTGAATAAAATTAAATTCACCTAAGTCGTATTTAATTGCGATATCTAAATATGATAAATTGGCTAAAGCTTGAAAATTACCTAAAGTTAAAATTGATCTTGCTCATTTGTTGTTAACATATAAGTACTATAATTCTCTTGTAATGTTGTTAATGAATAATACTTATAAATATTTTGAACAAGATTGAATAAAAAAGGCTTCTGTGTATTTATTAACATCAAAATTAAATAAAATTGATAATGAAGAAATAGATAAAATTTCTACATCTACTCCTTTAACAAAAATGATATGAATAATATATCTTGAAGCAAAATGAGAATGATGAAATTTAAGTAAAAAATATAATGAACTAGTTGAAAAAGTGAAAAATAAAACTTGAGTTAATTGAAATGAATTAAACAAAAAAGTATTGTTATTAATTAAAGGTGAATTAGATAAATCTGATAGTTTGAAACAAAATTTCTTTAATATTTTAAAGAAAAATAATTTTGTAGTTCTTTTCTTAGTTGATAGTAAAAATAAAGAATTATCTTTTGAAGATTTCTTTATTAGTAAAATGAAAATATTTGCAGAATTAATTAAAAAAGATTGAGTTAAAGTTGTATTAAATAAAAAAGAAATAGAATTGTGAACAGATAATTACATTAAAACATTTACAACATTAAATTCAATTGAAAAGGAAAAATTAGTTAAGTTATTATTAAAATGAATATCAAATACCAAAACTTTTAAAACTTATCTAAAATTAAAAATAACTGATAAAAATAAATTAAAAGAATATTTGAAAAATGATTTTAATTATAATATAATTAAATTGTATTTTGAATTAAGATTTTATGATTATTTATTGAAAGATCAAAATAAGACGTTGAAAGTTATTTGATTTTAAAATGAAAAAATAATAAAATTTGAATAAAAATATTTATTTGTTTATTTAATATAAAATGGAATTAGAAAAAAAGAAAGAAATGATTAATAAATTAAAGAAAATGCAATGAATTAAAGAATGAGTTGAAGAAGAAGATAAATTAGAAAATGGTCAAGATCAAACTATTAATAATAGTAATTTGTTAAAAGATGAATTTGTTAATGTTATGTTAGATAAAGATTTAGTTGAAGCTGTAGATAACATATCAAAAGTTTTTGAAGAAATTATAAATGATGATGAATTTAAAAATAGTTCAATTGAAGAAAAAAGAAATGTTGTATTGATGTATATTGTTAATGATTTTATTGAAAAATTATCTTGAGAGGAATAAGAATAATGTAAAAAATGATATAGTAGAAGAAATTTTCTACTATATTATATTATGGGTCTGAAAGGCATAGACAGATATAAAGATAATATAACCGCTGGAGGTGTTTGTAAGAGTTCACCTAAATAAACTTACAACAAAAAAAGTGCAAACAAAGTAAAAGGTTTATTTGCAAGAGTAGCTGCTTTTTCGCAAGCTAAAGCTTTAGCATAATCTCTTGTAAATAAATTTAAAAACGAACCTTCTAAGCTCTACTTAGTCTGTGCAACTTAGAAGGCAGGAATAAAAAACAGACTTAGTAAATTTGTTGATTCAAGAAATTATTTATTAATTCAATAATTAAATTATTTCTAAGTCCTATTCTAGTAATGAAAATTGATAATTAATTTCTTACTAGAATAGGCTATTCCAGTAGAAGGTTATATTATCTTATATCTGGACACGGGTTCGATACCCGTCAGATCCACCAAATATAAATATATTTAAATAAATATATTTATATTTGATTAATAGTTCTTATTTAATTTTTAAAACAACTTTCTTAAGAAAGTTGTTTTTTTGATTTTAAACTATATTTTTTTAAGCAAAAATATTTTTTAGATTTAAAAAGTACAGTTATAATAATAATTGTACTTAAAATTTATTTTTTTAAATTGAATTACATGTTAAAGTATAAAAAAGTATTATCTTTGATGTTGTGATTAATGTTAATTTTTAATTCTTCTGTTAATGCATTAACATTGTTATTGAATTGAAAGTACTATAATGTTAGTTCTGAAGTTTATAATGCAATTAAATGGGCAAAAAAGAATAAAATTACAAAGGCATCATGGGAATATAATTTAAATCATTTAAATGATTATTCTACAAGAGCTACAGTAGCGTTAATGTTGAAAAGGTATGCAAAAGAGAAATTAAATAGGGAATATATTAGAAAAGCATATCAATGTGTGTTTACAGATATTAGTGATTATCCTGAAGAAACACAACAAGAAATTATTGAATCTTGTATGTTGGGATTGTTCAAATGAAGTAATTGAAAATTTATGCCTACAAGGTATATGTATAAGTCTAGTACATTGGTTGTATTGGATAGATTGATTAAAAAAGATTTTAATATTGAATTACAACAAGCAATTGCTGATTTAAAAGCAATGTGAATTTTTAAATGAGATGTAAATGATATTTATAGGCCAGTTACTAGAGCTGAATTGTTTTTGTTAATTAAAAGAGTAGATGATATTGTAAATGTACAACAAACTAATGAAGATGAAACTAATAATGAAAGTCAAAGTAATAATTTAGCACAAAATGATAATTCAAATTCTTCTGATAATTGAAAAGAAGATATAGATGCTTCATCATTATTAAATTCTTTATTTGAGGATGATGATGAAACCGATGAAAATACAACTGATGAAAATACATGAAATGAAGAATCTGAAAATAATAAGAATGAAAATGTTGTTCAAGCTAGTACATGAAATAATAATGAAGTAAAAGAATCAACTTGATCTAATAATGAAGTAGAAAATAAAGATTCAACAGTTAATACTGAAAATGAAGATGAAAATTCAGAAAGTTCAGAAAAATCAGATTCAGAAGAGAATAATAAGAAAGAGGAAGAAAAGAAAGTTTATGATGTAGAAATTTCTTATAAAGATTGAACTTATTCAGTATTGCCTAAATGAGTACCAAATTTGGTTTTATGAGTTTTGAATATAAAAGCAAATAAGTTAAATAAAATTAAAATTGATAGTTTGAAGTTGAATTTGAAATGATTTAATGATAAAGAAATTATTAATAATGTGTATCTAACTAATAATGATTGAGAAGCAATTACATATTTAAAGACATTTAATTCAGATAAAGAAGCAGAGTTAAGAATTAAAAGATGATATAAGTTAAATACATGAGACAATAATTTGAAATTAGTAGTAGATTTGAACCCAAGTTATAGTGATCAAACAATTAAAATAAGTTGAAAACTTAATTGAGAACTTGGAGATTATACTTGATCATTAGAATTTGAAACTAAAGAATATAAGGTAATTGATTATAATTGACAAAAGATAACAGTTGATTGATATGCATGAACACCTGAACAGAAGATTTATGTTTGAGATGAAAATAAAAATATTTGATCATTTAGATTAACAGTTTGATCTAATTGAGAAAATACTTCTTCAGTAGTGATAGACAAAATGATATTAATTAATCAATGAGATGATTTAGATGATGTATTACAAAATGTAGTAATAAAAAATGATAATTGAGAAATTACTGCAAAATGTGATATATCAAAAATAGAAAAAGATGAATTGATATGTGATTTTAATGATTATAAAATGTTAGATTGACAAACAAATTTATTTAATATTTATGCTGATATAATTTGATGAGAAAATTCAAAAATTAATTTTACATTAGATGAACTAAGAGATTTAATTGCTTTTGAAACTAAAAATAATGTTCCAGTAATAGTTGTAAAAAGTACAACAGCTAGTAGTTTTAAAAAATATTCAATTCAAGCTTGAAAAATTACAATTGCTAAGTTAGCAGCATCTCCAATTTGAACAACATTACCAGTAGATTCAAATGATAATACTGTGTTATTGTTTAAAGTTTATGCACCGTCAAAATTTAGAATTGATTCATTAAAACCATATTTGTCAGTTAAAAATAATTCTACAAAAGATATTAATTTGAAAAAAATCTTTGATTCAATCAAATTATTCAAATGTAATGATTCGGAATGAAATGATTGTACTCCAATTGAAACTGCACAATATAAAGATGAAAAAATAAACTCATGAACATCAAAAGATTTACAAGTTGAATTTTATTTAAATGATATTGAAAAAGGAGATAATTACTATGCAATTAAAGTTGATTTAAGTAGATATTCAAAAGATATTTCTTTTAAATTTAAAGTTGATGAGAATTCATTTGAATCTCCTGAAAATACTAATTGAGATTCAATATCTAAAGATGATATAAATTGAGCAGCAGATTGATCTTGGTTTAATGTTGGTGAACCTACAATTACATTATCTTATTCAAATTCACAAATATTAGAATATGTAGAAGGGAAAAGTGGTTTAGATGCATGAAAAATACAATTGCAAAATACTAATGTAGAAGATGTTAAATTAGTTTCTTTAAGGTTACATTTTGATACTAATGATACAGTTAAGCCTGATTATACACAAATTACAAATGTAAGATTAATTAGTCCAGAGTGAAATATTATTGCTACAGCAGATTGTGATACTAATTGATATGTATATTTTGATACAATAAATTATGTAATTGATAAATGAACTACAAAAGAATTAGTTGTAAAATTTGATACAACATCAAATTTGTATACAGATTCTAATATTCATAAAATTAAATTTAAAATTGATTCTAATTCTACAAGTGATGTATTATTCACTACAAGTAATGGATTGGTATTAAATACAAATTGAATTTTATGAACACCATTAGTTTCAAGTGATATTACATTCTATCCTTATGGTAAAGTATATTTATTTAGAGATTCAAATACTCCAGAATCAAAAATAATTTATGATACAAATGAATATACTGAAGTTTATTCATTTAAATTAAAATCAAAATATGATGATATAAGAGTAGTTGATGCATATTTAGTAGCATCAACATGAAATTTAGAAAATAAATGGGTTGCTACTGAATGAACAGATACTGTAACTTGAACAGAAAATTATGTTAATTCAATATCAATGACAATTTGAAATGTTACTAGAACAGCTCCATTGATAAATTGAATAGCTAAATTTATTTGATTTGATTCAACAGTTTCTGCAAATAAAGAAGAAACAGTTATCGTTAAAGTTAAACCAAACAATATAACTAATATTGAAAATGATAATAAAAAATTGCAATTTAAATTAGTATTAAAAGTAAAAGATTCAAATTGAAATGTGATTTGAAATACTAAATTTGTTTCATTGTCAAATTGAGATGTTGTTTCTTGAACAAATTACATATATACAGGAGATGAAATTGCATCTAAATTAATGATAATTAGATGATGAGATATTTCATATGAATATTGAGGAGATAGTAATAATACTTCAACAGAAGTAACAAATTGAACAAATTATGATATCTACACAATCAAAGTTAATAATCATAGTTCAGTACATACAGCAAAAGTAAAACAATTTGCAATAAAAACTACTATAAACACATCTACTTGAACTACTACTCTAAAAGACTTTGAATTAGATATATCAACCGATTGATGAGAAACTTGGTCTAATTGGTCTAATTTAAAAGATGATGTTGAATTTGCATTAGGAAATTCAATTACATGAACTGATTGGACTTGAACAGATAATTTTGAAGTATCTACAACTTGAAATTTAACTACATACTTACATATAAGATTCACTTGAGATTATTTAAATTGATATGAAGTTAATACAAATTCTTCAATATTATTTAGAGTTAAAGCTACAATAAACGGAATGGATGAAAACTCAGATTCTATTCAATTTAAAATGGAAGAAAATACAAAAACAACTTCATTAAATTGAGAAATGAAACCTTATTCTAATTATGCAACTTGAGAACCAGCAAATAATGCAATTATTTGGACAGATAATATTGATTCTGATTGAGTAACAGATGTAAGTGATACAAATTGGTTTGAAGATTATACATTATGAGATATTAATGTCTATAGAACATTTACATATCAAGATTAATTCAGGAAATTAATTTAATTTAAAAGAAAAAGAGCAGATTATATTCTGCTCTTTTTTATGTTAAAAAAAGATCAAAAGGATAATTTATAATAAAAATTAAATTTATATAACAACTTTTTATTCATGAAAAAAAATATTTTAATAGATTATTATGAATTTGAAGAAGCTTTAAAAAATAAAAATGTTGAAGAAATAAAACAGATTTTAAAAAATAAAAAGAATAATTATTATATTTTTAAACTTAATTTAAAATGATTTTTAATTTCTTCAATTTTATTTTCTATTTTTTGTTTGATTCTATATTATTTAATTTTAAAATATGTTTTTTTAAATAAAATTTTTTTTAATTTTTAGTATATCTTTATATTTAACTTATTATTTCTTTTTCTTTATTTATTTGTTTTAATAATTTTGTTTGTTTTAAATATTAATGTAATTTGATTAGAAAAAAAAATAAATAAATCTAAAACAAATTACAACAAATTTTATAACTTATAATTATTTAAATGTTTAGTTGAGTATTGTGAATAATATTATCTGTTATTTTAAAGTTCTTATTAATAATTTTTGTTGTAACTTTTTGATTGATAATTTTAATTTTAAAATTAATTCCAATTTGATTTTTTTTACATTTTCTTTCATTAATCTTTTGAGAAGATATTGTTAATTGAATTTTTTTATGATGAAATATTAATTTTGAGTGAACATTTTGATTAATTTTTCAACTTATTTTATTTATATTTTTTGCGTTAATTTTAATATATTTTTTTTATATTATTTTAACATGAATTTTTCATCTACTTTTTAATCTAAATTTTCTTAAATGATTAAAATGGAATAATGAAGAAGAACTTATTCAAAATAAAAAAAATGTATATTTTTCATTAGAAGCATTTAAACAAGAATTAAAAGAATTTCTTATAAAAGAAATAAATATGATTTTTGAAAATAAAGAGAAATACTCAATATACTATTATTTATTAAATAAATATCAAACACTTTGAAAATCATTATTGTTTGTTATTCTTTTATTTCAATTTTGATTTATTAAAGCAAGTGAGTTTATACAATTATTAAAAGTTAATTTTTGAAAAAAAAATTTATTACAAATTATTTGATTGATACTTGTTATAATTTTATTTTGATTTACATTAACAAAGGGAACATATTATCTTAAATTAAATAATTGAGAAACAATTGTAATAAAAAATTGATTTGATTTAATAAAGTTTGAATATGAAAAAGTAAGCAAAAAGTTATTATCTTTAGAAGTGTTTAAAAATTTAAATGAAGAAATTTCTAATTATTTTTGATCATTAAAATATATAACTAAAATATGACAAACAGAATTAAAAACTTATTATTATTGAACTCTAATGTGAGTTTTTACAAATTACAGACTCTTTTATATAAAAACACAAGATACTTATTCTTGAGAAAAGAAAAATAAAAATATTCAATTTACTTGATTTAATTATGAAAAAGAAGATGAAAAAAAATTAAATTTAAATTTATCCGATTTATTTAAAAATACATACTGACTTAATTGAATATTAATTTGAAATTTTGCATTAAAAGATTTTTTAGATAAAGAAATAGATTATAATTATAATTACTATAAACAAAAAAAAGTTGATAATTATTTTAAGACTTGTATGAAACAATTTTTGATTACTAAAGATTTTATTAATGCATCCAAATATTTCAATATTTATTGAATTTTACAAAATAATTATCAAAATTATTTATGAAAAATTAATAAAAATCAAAAAATTAACAATTTCAACTATTATTCATATTCAGATATTAAAAATTTTATTAGTTATTTAAATAATAATAATATTTCAAATGAAAAAATTGATTGATTTATCTTAAGAATAAAATGAGTAACAAAAGAAAAACTAATTCAAATAATTATTAAAAATTTATTAGATAAGAGATGATTAAATTTTTCTGAAAATGATTTTTGATTATTTTGAGACAATAAAAAATATACTTTATTTTTTGTAGTATCACAATGAATTAATAACAACTGAGAAAATTATTTTGATTTAAATTTAAATTTGTTGTCTTATTATTTGTCAATAATTAATAATTATTACAATCAAAATACTCCATATTTTATCAGTGTTTTATTAAATGATAGAATAAATAGATATTGTTTTTGAGTTGCTCAAATACAATTTAATAAAATTGATTGAGAATATGTAAAAATTGGATATAAAATAAAAAAATTTTACTTTACAAAAGAAAAAGCTGAAGAAGTGAAAATTTATGATTATTCTGATATTTTAACAAATATCAAAAAAAAGATTTCGAATCAATTGCTAAAAAATTATAAAAATATTAATACTAATTTTTATTCATTACTTTTATTGAATAAACTAAATTTTTATATCTATGATATATATAATTGAAAACCAATAAAATTATCAGAATTTACAAAAAAATATTTTTGAAATGATTATGAATTTATTTGAAATTTATTTTTTACAAAAAATTATTTTAATGAAATTTATAATGAAAAGAAAAATTATTATAATTTAATTTATCTTTATAAAAAATTTGAAAATAAAATTAATTATTATGTCTATGATTACAAAAAGTGAAATTGTAATGAAGAATGTTTAAAACGATTAAAAATTGATTTTTCACTTTTATATTCTGCTAAAGAATGAATAAAACAGATATTAAAAGAATCTTGTAAAAAAGAAAAGAATCTATTTTGTGTTAATTGAAAATTTCAAAATAGATTGTTAGAACAGATAAATTATTATTGATTTATTTGAGAAAAAAATGATTTAATAAATACAATTAATAAATTAAGTTATGTAGCAAAATATTTTTATTGAGAATTGATTGACTCAAATAAATTAACAACTTGAAGTTGAAATGCTTTAGTATTATGAGAAATTTTGCCTAATTGATTTGTTAATATTAAAACTGCAACTATATTTTTTATCCCAATAATTGAAACTTGAGTTAAATTCATTGATATAATTTTAATGCTGATTTATTTTATATTAACATTTTTTGTTATAATCTTTTTCTTATTATTAACTTGATTATTAATTTTTTATTTAGAAATTAAAGCTCTTTTAGAAAATAAAAAAAATTGATTAATTTTTGATAATCAATTTAAGAGAGAATTGATTTATTTAATTTTATTATCATTCTTAAGATTAATAATTTGAATTTTGTTGATCAAATTATATTTTTATTTAACAATTCTTTAAATTATAATATTTTTTAAATTAATTTAATTGATAATTTTAATATATGTCAATAATAGATTCTATCAAAGATAAAATTGAAGAGATGAAAGAAATAGAAATAACTTGGGATGATATTAAAGAATTCGATTGGTGATGATTTTTTGATATACAATGAAAATTTTGACAAGTATTGATTTTTACAATTGTTCTTTGATTAAATATTTTTTGATGATATTTTTTATATAAAAATTATGAAGAGTTTAAATTAAACAAACTGGATAATGCAATATTAGCTTATAATAATGAAATATTAAATAAAGTTTATAATCAGAGAAAATGAGAAACAGAAAAATTTAAGAAAATAAAAATGATTGAATGAATTTGAAAACCATCTTTATCTAGATTAGTTTGTTTATTTTTATGAATTAGAAATTTTGATCTAGTAAATAAAAAATTTGCTATTTCACAAGTTAAATATAATGAAAAAAATTGAAAATTTGAAATCAAAATTCAATGAATAAAATATTATAATAATTTAATTAAATTAATTTTATTGACTAAGTTGTATAAAGATATATTTCAGATTGATAGATATACAGTAAAATTAGTACAAGATAATAATTGATGAAGTTTTGTCAGTTATTATAATGTAGATATAAATTGAAATTATAAATGAGTTGATTTAAATAGATTCAAATCAATTTTTACTAAAATTGGTAATAAAAAAACAGAGAAAAAAAATGTTAATAGGTAAAAAATAATCAAAAATGTTAAATGATTATAATAATTAAAGAAAGAACTTTTATTTTTTAAATAAGTAAATTAAATGAATAAAAAAACTAAGTTAGCTATACTTATTTCAACAATGTTGTTAGGTTCTAGTTCATTAACTCATTTTGCATTTGCAGCTGATGATCCATTACAAGAAGATAGTGATATTGGTTCGGAATTAAATTTAGAAGACGATTGATTAAATTTGGATTGAGATAATTCTTGAACTGAAAGTACTTGAGACGCAGCTACAAGTACTTGAGATTCAGATACAGAATCTTCTACAACAGAGGAAAATAATTCTGAAGAATGAAATGATAATTCAGATCAAGAAGATCCATTAGAAAATTTGGATTCATCGAATCAAACAAATGATAATTGAGGTGAATTGGAAAATTCAGGAAAAACAGAATCTCAAGAAAATTTAGAATTAGAGAATAGTGAATTAGAAAATGAAAATAAATTAGCTACTGAATCTGTAGATTTAAATCCACAAAATCCACAAGAAGTTGATATTAATATTAGTTTAAAAAAAGATATATTTACAACTAATGATAATTCAAAAGTAATATTGACCTTAAAATTTTATGATCCACAAACAAAGCAATTTGAAACAATAGATCAAATAGAACAAACTAATCCTGATATAGCTAATATTCTGAAAACTTTAAAAATTATGAAAAAAGAAAATTTAATAATTACAGATGATATGGGTAATAAAATTGATACAACAAATTTAACATTTACATATCCAGATAAACCTGGTGCACCATCATTTAGTGAAATTCCAAGTGATTGATTAGAATTATATTGATTAAACATTGTGTTAGGAAATTCACAAGATTTTTATGGGAAAGAATTAAATATTTGAATTGAAGCTACATCCAATGATATAAATTTAATTAACTTAGTAGATTATTTAAAACAAAAACCTATTTGAGGAATTCAATTAGTTGATTGAATTAATTCAAAAAAAATTATTCCAATTACATTGTCAGATCCTCAAATAGCTTGACCTATGAATGATAATCAACAACCTCAACCTATCCAAAAACCACATCAACAAATTCAACAAGTAAAAAAAGTAGATACTTGAGTAGAAGATTACTTACCATTAGCTATTTTGTTGATCATTCTATCTATTATTGGTCAAAAGTATGTTATGATTAAAGAAGATAAATAAAAAGTGTAAAAAAATATTATTTAAAAAAAAGAGCTAATTTTTAGCTCTTTTTTTAAAGGTAAAAAAAGAAAAAAAATAAATTTTAAAAATTTTTTGTAACGAATTTTTGGAACTTTGCATTTTTAGGTACAATAATTTTTTTAAGTTTAATTGAATTTTTTATATTCTAAATGTTATAAATTATATAAATTAAAAATGCTGAATAATTAAAAATTAAAATATAAAATAAAATGTCAATAATGTTTGATAGTTGTTTGTTGGTTTTGATTATTGTAATATCTAAAAATCAAAATTTAATTGAAAGAAGTAATATTCAAAAAATTGAATTAAAAATTAGTCCAAAAATTATTCCTTTCTATTTAATGTTGTTAATTATCTAATATGAATCTTTTTGTTTTTTATCATTATAAAATCAATTTAGTTTAGATTTGATCTCGTTTTTCATTTTTTATTTTTTTGTTTTAAGAAAATAAAAAGAAAATAAATTATATTTTAAATATTATATTAGTCAATTTTTTTTCTTTTTTTGATATTTTATTTATGCTTTTAAATGTTGTCTTATATAATATTTTTAAAAGTTAAATTTAAAGTTTTTATTTTAATTTATTATTTAAATTTATGTCTACTTTTCATATTTGAGAAAAAATTATTTATAAAATTGCTGATGAATCTAAAATAAATGAAATTATTATGGAATATTTTTGAATAAATGATTTAGTAATTAAAGATATTTATGAATGATTGATTAATTTTTTTTATAGAATTGATAAAACATGAAAATTTGAAAAAGATTTAAAAATCTTTTTAAATGACCAATGAGATTTCTTATTAGATAAAATTTTAACTGGATATTCATTGGATGACAATAATTTGTATGAATTGTACTTAAAAAAACTTTGATTAAAAAAGAATGTAATGGAAGATAAATGATGTTTTATTTTTTATAGGAGTATATTTCAGAATGAAAAAATAAAAGAGGTTTATGATTCTATTTCATATTTGCATAAAAAATTTTGAAAATTAAGAAGCGAGATTATTGGGATACTTAAAAATGAATTGTGAAATGAAATGATTAATACTTTAAGAAGTGAAGTGATTTATAATTTTCAAAAGGAATTTCCTGATTTAACAAAAAAAGAAATTGAAACAATTTATTCCTATATTGTGGAGACGCTTTTAGAAAATGAAATAATTAAAAGAAGTAAATGATTAATCATCTGAAAAATTGATTATATTACTGAAAAACAATATTGAATAAAATATACTGAAATAATTAATAATTTTGCACAAAAAATTGATGAATTTAAAAATTTAAATTATATTCAAATTTTTGAAGAAAAATATGAAAAAAATTATTGAAATACAATAAATGGTTTTTTGAATAAAAATAAAAAATATTTAAATAAATTAAATAAAGAAATTTGAAAAATTTTAGAATTAGATAAAGAATTAAGTAAACAGATTGAAACAAAAGTATGAAAGAATTATAAAATTTTATTGAAATATTTCGAAAAAGATTTAGATTTTTACTTTTTGTTAAAATTTTTACAAAAATTTTTGAAGTTTTCTTTTTCGCTTTTAAATAATTTATATAAATTAAAAGAAAACAAACTTACTAATGAGAAGATAGAAAAAATAAAAAAATATTTTAATTGAAAAGATATTACGAAAGAAGATATTGAAAAATACATATTTTTCAATTTATGAAATTTTATTATGAAGTTTAAATGAATTTATAAAGATAAATTTTTACAGATAGATTTTTTAGAGGATTATTCAGATATTGAAAAATTAAATTTAAATACAAACAATAAAGAAGTTATAAAAGAATTTTTATTAAAGATTAAAAATGATTTAGAAAAAATAAATATGTTATTTTCATTGATTAAAAATGAAAAAATTAGAATTATATTAGATTTAGAATATGAAAATAAAGAAATATTTTTAAAAGATAAGTTATGATATGATTTAAATAAAAATATTTGAATGGACTTTTTCCAATTGTTAATTGATGAAATTTCCAATATTTGAGTTTGAAATTATTTTTTTAACATCTTAGATTGATTAAAAGAATTAAAGATTAAGCAAATAAAAAAATATTTTGATATAAAAGATTTAATTAAAAAAATGGAATATGTTAATTATTTTTATTCATTTCCTGAATTCCAAAGAAATTCTTTTACTGATATGTTTAAATATTATCAAATTATGTATTTGTATAAAGCATTAAGTAAAAATATGAAGTTATAGAAAATATTATTGCCATGAGAAAAATTTTTGATAGATTTGGAAAAAATTTGACAATTTTATCAAGATATCAATAAAAAGTCAGATAAATTATTTATTTGAAATGAATTATTAGGTAAATTTTTTAGTTTTATTTATAAAGAATCAAAAAATTTAGATTATATTTTGGATTTTGAGAAAGAATTAGAAGATATTACTGAAATAGATGTTTTATATTCATTATATTCGTTATTAAATTGATATAATGTTGAAGCTGAGGTTCATAATAATTTCATATTAGTGTTTGTATGAGAAATGATTTTTACATTTGTTTTTGAACCTTCATTTAAAGTTTTAAATGAAGTATTACTTTATTTATCTGAGTGAGAGAAAAAATATAAAAAACATATTTTCTTTTTTACTCATATTAATTTCTTCTCTTATTTAACTGCACATTTTAAGAAAAGAATTAATTTATCTTGATTAAACCAAGTGTTTGCTAAATTAATGCTTTATAGTTATTATGACCCAGAAGTTTCAGATTGGACTATTACTTGATCTAAATCAATGAATATTGCATATATATTGGTTAGAAAAAATGGTACTTATAAGGTATTTTGATTGAAAAAATGATGAGTAATACAAACAACATTTTCATATTCGATGATGGAAGAAACAATTAATAATATTATTATGCTTGGTTGAAATATTTCTTGATGAAAACAAGCAGATACATCTATTACTTTTGGTTGAATAAAATATAGACTTGGTATTTGAAAGGATTGAGTTAGAACAACAATAGTTGCCAGAAGAAACTGATTTGCTTGAGTTGAAGTTGACTTATTTAAATTAATGGAAGATGAATGATTGGTTTTGCTAGTTAGATCGTTAGCTTATGAACCAGAACAATTTACATTACGACAAACATATATGGATGAAGATGTTAAAATATTTTTAAAGCATGCTAATGCAAAAAAGTGATTATTCATAATTTCTTGACAAACATGATCTTGAAAATCGGTATCAATGAGAAATTTATTAAATTATGTTTTTGAAAAAGCTAAACAAGATTGATATTATAGAAAAATATGAACTTTTGAAGATCCAATTGAAGTAGAAAACATAAATTTTTGTCAATTGGAAGCAACTAAAGAAGAATTACCTCTAATGTTGTTATTTATAAAAAGATGAGATTTTGATGATGCTTTGGTGTGAGAAATAAGAAATTATGAAATGTTGCCTTGAATTTTAGAAGCATCTGAAACTATTTCTACTTATACTACATCACACCAAGCTAGTGTTGCTTCAGGTTTCTTAATTTTAAAAAATTGGGCTACACAAGCTAAAATAGATTTTATTGACGTATTAAATGCTTTAAAAGTTTATGATGTTGAATCATTGTGAAAAGTAATAAACTATAAATATCATTGAAAAGAAAATCGAAATATTTTATTAAATGATAAAAAAATTAAATTAATTGATAATAATAAATTTGAAGAAATTTGGAAAGAATTTTATTGATTATTTGATTCTTATATTTGAAAAGACTTACCTTTAAGACATGTATTAAAAGAATATGATGAAAAAAATTTAAAGTTTAAAAATATGAATTGGGCTAAGGATGTTTTAAATAAAAAATGAGAAGATTATGTAAATTTTGTTATTGAAACTATTAATTCAATGTTTTTATTTAAAAGATTATTAGAAAAAGCAATTAAAGATGAAATTTTATTATTTAATATGCATGACTCTGTAAGAAGTAGAAAAAAATTTTATGAATATATTGAAAGAACACAAATTAAATCAAATTACTCAGTTATTTTACAAGCATATACATGAGAATGAAATGAAAAATTAACATTTGAAGAAAGAGATCCTGAAAAATTAATGAATAAATTAATGAAACATACGAAAGAAGAAATGTGAATCTTATTCTTTTTAAGATGAGTAGTACCTTATGAAAATTTATTTGAAGATTTTAATCCAGCTAATTTTGTTTGATCAATAATTAAAATGTTTAGAAAAAATGACATAATTAATTATCAAACCTTAGATAACTTTTATAATACTAATATAAAATGATAGTTAACAGAAAAATTTACAAATAAATTATATAAATAATGTGAAAATCTTTATTAATTTCATATATTAAATTTTTAAAAAAGTTTTTTAAAAATAAAATTAAAATTTGAATTTGATTATTTTTAATTTTTATTTTTTATTTTTTTTATTCATTTTATAATTTTGAAGTATTTAATGTATTAAATAGATTTAATAATGAATTAAAAAAAACAATTAAATATGAAAGTGTTAGTGAAGAAGAATTTAACAAATATACTGAATGATTTAATGATTTTCTTATAAAAAGTATCATTAAAAAACTTAATACTTGATTCAATCGGGAATTTAAAAAAATTGATCCTAATTTTACTTTATTAAGTAAACAAATAACTTTATTATGAACTTGAGAAAATTTTATAAATATATATGATTATAATTAGTTTATAAAAAAAATCTTAAAAAACAATTTATCAGAATTAATTAAAATGAAAAAAGAAAATTGTTTACAAATTATTAAAAATATTGAGGAAAAATCGAAAAATAATAGTAATAATTGAAGCTGAACAAAATTAACTTGAAATAACCAAAGTGATATACAAACTGTAAAAGAGCTTACAAAAGAAGAAAAAGAAAAAAACCAATGTGAATTAGAATTAAACAAATTGTTAAAGTTAAAAGACAAAATTGGTGAATTAAAATTGATTTGAATTTATAAATTTTTAATAAAAGAAATTAATGAAAAATAGAATAATGAATTAAATCAAGAATTAAAAAATTTTTTTAAAAAAATTTATAATTATTTAGATTTCTATTTAATATATTCTAAACAGACAGATAAAAAATATTTAATTTATGTTAAAAAAGATATTAAAAGATTACAAGATGAAAAATTAAATGAAGATGAATATCAAGATTTAATTGAAAATATACAATCAGAAATATTTAAAGTATTTTTATGAACAATATACAACTCATATTGAAAAATGATTAAAGATGAAAATTATTCAAAAAAATATTGAAAAGAATTAGAAATAATTAATACACTAATTAAAAGTAACGTTGTAACGTTATATAATGTTTGAACAAATAATGCATTTTATTTTGTGTGAACATTAAAATGAATTAGTGATGTTAAAGTTTATTTTCAAGATAAAAAATATTTTTAGGATATGTTTTTCAATATTGTTTTTTAAAAATAATTTTTAAAATTAATGGAATCATTAAAAAGAATAGAAATTAAAAATAAAATATATTTAAGAAAATATAAAAAATGACAAGTGGATTTTTTGTTTGTACCAAAAAAAGTTAATGATACTTATTTATGAGAAATGGAATAGGAATTTGTCAAAACAGTTAATAACTGAAAAATACAAAATTTTGATTATTTAATTGTAAATAACATTATTTGACATTCATATTATCTTTTAATTTCTATTTTATTTATTTTAATTTGATTTTTTGTTATTCAAAAACAATATTTTACAGATTTAAGAAATTATTACTTTGTTAAAATAATTTTGGCATTAAGTTTTTTTAGTTTGTTTTTTAAAAGTTTTAATTTAGCATTTTTAATTATTTTTATTTGAAGTATTTATTTATTAAAAGATAATTTAATTTGATTATACAAAATTTTTATTCATAACAAAAAAATTTCTTCAGTAAATATTTCTTGATGATCTAATTACTCTTCATCAGAGGAAATGCTAGAATTATCTAAATATCAAACATTTAATACTAATAAAATATTCACTATTTCTTTAGAAGAACTTTATTGACTTAAAAGAGAAGTATTGATTTATATCTTAAAAAGAATGTTTTTTGGGATTTTAAACATATTATTTAATATAATATCAATTATATTATTAATTATTTCCATTATTATTTGATTGTAGTTAATTTATATTTTACTCAATTTTTATAATTATTGATTAACTTGATATTTTATAAAATAAATTTTTTAAATGTTTTTGAAAAAAAAGAATGAAATAAAAAGTACTATGTATGATGTTGTTGTTAATTTTTTAAAGTGAGTTTGAAAAAATAATGAAATAAAATTTGACTGAAAATTAAATAAATTGTATAAAACATTAATCAAAAAAGCAAAGAAAGATAATTTAATGCCGTTTGAATCATTTATTGATAAAATTTTAATTATTTTATTAAATAATAAAAATAAAAGTTGATTTAATATCAAAAAAGCATTATTATATTTAGATACATCAAATTATCCAATTTATAAAAAGATTAGTTTTATTGATAATACAAATTTTTTAAAAAGAATTTTAGATTGAAAGTATAAAAAATATGATTATATTTTTGAACCAATTGATGTTAATAAATCTATTCATAATGTAAAAATAACAAAAAAATTATTAGAATATGAATTTAAATATACTTTAGTAACAGATAAAATATATTCTTGATTTAACTGAGCTTCATCTGCATTTATTCAATTTGCTGTAATGGCATTAATTTCTACAATAATGACATATGTTCCTATTTTGCAGTGATGAACTACTCCGTTATATAAAGTGTATTCTATAGGACGATTAGATCAATTTTTATTAGCAACTTTTTGATGACTAACATATTTAAAATATTGATTTAATATCATTTCAATTTCTACATTAATTGTCGCATTTGCGTTTATTTATTGATGAGTAATAATCATTAGTTGAATCATAAGATTTCTATTTGAAAATAGAAAAAAAAATTTATCAAGAGATATTGATTTATATTTTAATGAAATTAATTATTCATATTTTTCAATGATTAAAATTAAAAATTTAGAATTAGCTCCTAATAAATAGTTATATGTAACTTTTGAAAAATTTATTAAATCAAATCTTTTTGAAGCTAACAAGAGAAATTTAATTGAAGATAAATTTTTAGTTTCTTATAATAAATGGTTTGATTACTTTTTTAAATTTAATAAATGACTTAAAAGCAAAAAATTTAAAATATCAGAATGATTTAAAAATATTACAGAAGATATTCTTATTTGATATAAGTCTTCGGTTTCTTCAAATAATAAATGATTTAATTTAGGATTTGTTTATAACAGATTTAAATCATATATTGATGAAATATGATCTGTATTATTCGAAATAGAATATCAAAAATAGCAATGAAAAATTGTTAATTGAACATTAATATTTATGTGATTATCTATTGCATGAATTATTGCAATTTCTGCATTACAATGAGTAAATTTAATGTCATTGATTCAGTGATAATATAATATTTTAAAATTTATTTTTTTAATTTTTAATATGAAAAGTTTTTTTAAATTTTTATTTAACTTTATTGTAATAATTATTTTTTTCTGATTAATAAATTTATTAATTTTTTTAAATTGATTTATTGAATATATTGATAAACACAAAGTTAGTTGAATTTATAAACCTTATAAAGTTATTTATAAAAAATTATAGAATAATTTAAAATGAAAATATTATTTTAGTAAATCTAATCAATATTTAATATATAAAAAGATATATTATTTAAATTGACAAAAAATTAGTTGAGTTTTATATTTAAATAATGGTAAGCAAATACAATTACATAATGTAAGTATTGAAAAATTAAAAAAACTTAGAGAAAAAATTGAAGAAGTAAAAATAAATAAAATTAATGATGAAAATATTAATTGAGAATTAATTCTAAAAAAAGATGAGTTTTTTTGATGAAACTGAATTTGAGTTTTAACAAATAAGTAAATTTTTAATGTTATGAGATTTGTTTAAATATATTTTCATTTGATTAATTATAAATTTGTTTTTTTTATCATGAGCTCTTTATAAATTTTATATTTATAAATTTAAAATATTAAATAAAATTTTTTATTTAGATAATATGTATTTAATTAAGGATTGAGAAATCAATGATAAAACTTTTTATTTATTTACTTGAGTAGCAAAATGTCAAGAATAGATGTTTGATACTGATAATTTAAATAAATATAACAAAATTGTTTTTTGATTATCAACTTGAGATGTAAATGATGAATTAAAAAAATATATAAAAGCCTGAAATTATTTAGATATAAAATGAACATTAAATAATTTTTCTGCTTATAAATTTCTTGTAGAAAATGACACATTCAAATGTTATTAGAACTGATGAGACTTAGTAGAAATATGAAATTGAAATTTTGCTTGAGAATGTCAGGTTGGAGAAGAAATTCCTTGTAACTTATAACTATTTAATTCATAAAATTTAATATCATGAAAAAAATAAATAAAAAAATTATTTACTTTTTATTTGTCTTTATTTTTTTATTAACTTGATGTAGTTCACAAAATGAAAATACAGAAGAAAAAAAAATGACACAATCAAAAAATAAAATTGATAATTTATTAATTAATGATTATTCGAATAATAGTAATTTAGAAAACAATGTTAAAGAAAAATTATCAAATAAAAAAATTGTTAATTTAATTGAAAATGGTAATAGTAAGAAACCTACTAAAGTAAAAAATGAAAATCAAAAATTAAATAAAATTGTAGTTAAAGAAAAAAAAATAAAAGACAAACAAGAAAAAGAAACTGAACAAATTTCAGAAAATCAACTTGATTCTTTTAATAATCTTAATGAGAAAGAAGAAGAAAAAGAAATAAAAAAAGAAAATTCTAAAAAAGAAAGTTTTTTAATGTGTTGAACAAAGAAAAGTACACAACAAGCATTAATGAATAAAGATTTGTGAAAAACAAACAATCAAGATGAAAAATTTCTAGAAAATAATGAGTCATTGATTTTTGAAAAACAAGATAAAATTGATAAAAAGGTGTTAAATTATTTTAATGAAATAAATCAATTATTTGATGAAGTTGAAATGATGAAATCAAATTTATCAAATGATTTAATTTATAATAATGATTATTATGAGAAAGATAAAAATGAAAATAATTTAGCAAATAAACAAAATATTGATTTAAGTAAAATAATTACAGAATTAAAAAAAATACCAAATTATTATAGATTAATTCTCAATATAAAAGATAAACAAAAAAGACAAAATTATTTAAATCAATTAAATGATTTTTTAGTCAAATTTTTAAATGTGTATAATGAAATTTATAATAAAAATATTAAGTTATGAAAAAGCTTAAAAGAAAATTAGAAAAAATTTACAATTTTAAAAAAGTAAAATGAAAAAATTTTTTATCTTTATATTTCTACTTTTAAATTTAAATTATATATATTCTTTTACGGTAGATGATATTAATCCTTCCGAAATTAAAACTGATAGTTTTAAAGATTGAGATAAATTAACTGCAGATAGACTTAATGATATTACACAATAGATTTATAATGTAGCAGATTAGTTAAAAAAGTATGTTACTGAAATTTGATGAAAATGATTTACTTGAGAGGAAGTTGTTTTTGATTGATATATTAAGTTACAATCTAAAGATTGATCTAAAAATAGAGCTATTTGATTTTCAAATTTTTCTTCTGATAGAAAAAATGCATGGTAGATTTGACAATGACATGATGATTGAAGATTATTTATATGGAATACTAAGCAAGGAAAGGATTTTATGAGATTTTATAATACTGATTCTACTAATTGATATCAATGAAATATAAGATTTTATTTTCCTGTTTGGTTTAATTATTGAGAATGATTTAAACTTTATTGAAATTGAAATTATTTTGCTAAACGAAGAGATTGAATAATTTTTGAAACACAAGATCGAAATTCAAATTGAGGTCGAAATGATTGATGATTTGTATTTAAAGCTAGGTCATTTAACAAATGAAAAGATACTTGAGATGATGATTAGTTATATTTGTCTCATTGAAATATGGCTCTTTCTCCAAAAGATTCTAATTCTAAATTCAATAGATGAAATGTAATTTGGAATATGGATTGAACAAATATGAATGATTGAAAATGAAAAGAAATATCAAATCATGATTCTGTAGAAGGTAGAACAGCTTAGATATTATAGTCTACTAAGTGAGCTAATAAAGATAAAAATTGAACTAGAGATAGATTTATATGGTACATAAATGAGGATACTTAGTAGGTTCCTAAAAGATCATTATCATTATAGCAATATCCTACTGATTGAACTTGAGGGTGTTGTCATCATCATATGGATATATGAATTTAGCCTAATTGAACTGATTATACAGCCTTATATTGAAGAGTTTGAGTTTGAATGTGACTTAATCAATATGAAAATACTGAATCATTCAATGTAAAATGAAATATAAGAACACATTGATAGGTTATGTCAAAAGATGGAAAGTATAATATTTATGTTTGTGAACCAGATGAACCACGATGAAAATGATATGCTAATTGACAAAATGATGATAATTGTATTTGATTTCGAAGGTTACAAGAACGAGAAGAATTACCAAATGCTTCAGTAATTCATTTAAAGAATTGAGAATATCATATTAAAAAACATCGAGAAATTAATAATAAGGTTGTTAGATTTCTATGAAACTGAAAAGATAAAACAAAAATTATTTTTGATACATATTTAGATTGAAATCGAAATGCTTCATATCATATTTGAATAAGAAATTCTTTAGTAGAATTTTAGTTAGTTACATTAACTAATGCCGATAAAAAGAAAGATTCATATTGACGATCAATTTGATGATGATGACGAACTTTACCTTTAACAATGTGAGAATGGTGATCTAATTGAGCATTGACTTTTAGATATAGTAGGATCATTGTTAATAGAGATTTTTTCATTTCTACTAAACATTCTAATGCTAATATTGATTTAATAGTTGTTGAAATTAAAAAATGAAAAAATTTTGATAAATTGATTGCTAATTAGTGGTGAAATATTAAAATATCAAGTTATGGTAATAATTTAAATAATATCGGATGATTTAAAAATTTGGTTGCATGATGAAATTACGATATAGCTTGAGATAGAAGAGGAATCTCACGTAAAGATTCAGCAATTTTAATTAATAGAGAAATACGATATGATATATATACAACTGAAGATTTATATCGAGCTATTGATTATGTAAATCGAAATGTTTGAAGAGGGCGAATTACATTTATATTACATCCATGAACATATGATTTAAAAAACAGAATACGAATTATTAATAATTCAAATGAATATTGAATTATATTTAGAAGCAGTACTTGAAATCCAGATGATGTTAAATTGAATTTAGATTAGAACCGATTAAGAATAAGATGAAAAGTTAGATTTGAAAATATAACATTCATTTGAGATCACGGATTAGATGTTCAACATTGATGAACTTTATTAGAAGTTCGAAATTGCAGATTTAATTTACATAGTGATAGTTATTCACGATGACATATTTAGGTATGAAATCAAGCTGAAGCTGTTATACAAGCAACTCAATTTAAAACTATACGAGCATAGGCAATTCTTGTAGAAAAACAAGCAAAAGCATAGATAAGATGACGATTTTCAAAACCATTAATCTTTGATCATTGAGATAGACCAACATATTAGTGAACTGCAGTAGCTGTATATAAAAATTGATATGTAGAAATGTATTGAGATTAGAATTCAGATACAAAATTTTCAACAAAAGCTAATAAAATTGGTAAATTAATAAATTTGGCAAGTTCAAGTGTTATGAATTATAATTGAAGGTTATATGCTGATGTAGATAGTTTATTTAGAATTTATAATAATTCATTTTTATAGTTTGATTGAAATCAATGAAATAATACAGAAAAATATGCATCCCAAGTTACACAAAAAAATGTTTCGATAATAGAATGAATGTCTAATGCTATTGTTAGAAGAGTTAAATATTTTTAGAATAAAGATGAAACAAAATATAAATAGGAAACTACTTATGTTTTAAGAAAAAGTTTATTAACTACACGAGATATTTGGTTTAGTTTACCTACTAATAGAAATATTGATAGATTATATAGAGCCAGAGGTCAATCACAAGTTACTTCTTCATAGGGTATTCATTGGCCTACAAAATGAAATTGAAATTGAGAAGCTAAACGATATATGTTATTACAAATGGATTCTGTTTGAACTAATCCTAATGTTGACTCAAGTTATCACAATATTCAATCTGATTCTCATTATTATAAAACTGTTTGGTAGTAATTATTAATTTTTAATAATACATTAAGATCAAGAGTATTCTCTTGATCTTTTTTTTAGAAAATATAATATTTTTTGATTTAAATAAACTTTTATTTATTAATTAAATATAAAAAACATGAAAAAAGGAAAAAGAAATTATTTTTTATATTTATTAATATTAATTCTCTTGTTTATTTTTTTTATTTTTTCTCAAAAAGAAATTTTTAATTGAAATAAAAGTAAAAATGAACTTAATTGAAAAGTTATCACTAAGCAAAATTTAAAAAGAAATAGTAAGATAGATTATAATTATTCTATTGCATATTAGTGGGTAATAAATTTAGAAAAAGAAAATTTTGAATTGAAAAAAATTATTGATGAATACATAAAAAATAATGAAAAAAAAATTGAAGAAACATTTAATAATAATGAAAATTGAGAAGAAATTGGAAAATCAAAAATAAAAGAAAAAATTCAAAAAATTCAAAAAGAACTCTTATTTACTGATAACTATTTAAAATATATTGAAGCATCAGATGTATTAAGGTGATTAAAAAAAGATTTAAAAGAAAGAATTAAATTAAAAATAATTGATTTTATAAATTTATACTGAAAATTTTATAAAAAAGAATTTAGAAATTTAGAAGAAAAAGATATAAAAAGCTTATTAGAAATTGTTAAAAATATAAAAAAAAATTAATAATAAAACTGCACTAAATTAAGTGTAAAAAAAAAGATTATAATATATTTTGAAACAATTAGCTATTTAATTAGCTAATTGATGAAATATCAATATTTTATATTTTAATTAATTTATCTTATGAATGAAAAAATTAAAGAATGGCAATTTGTATTGATTCTTAGTTTGGTAGCAGGTATTACATTAATATATTCGATTGTAACATATCAAGCAAATAAGGCTGGTGCAGATACAATTACTTCTGTACAGAATAGTGTAGTAGATGTTTATTCTAAATCAAACACATATAAAAATTCACATACAATTGCAGATGCAATAATTGATTCATTAACAGGGAAATCATTAGGTTCATATCAAATTGAAACAGCATCTTGAGTATTATTCTTTAATAATTCTGATTGAGAAACAGTAGTATCTGACTGAGCAGGAAATTTAAGTGGTGTTGCAGCAGTTGATTGAAAAATTTTTCCAGTAATTTTACCTACAAAAAAGATTGGAGATATTGATTGAAAAAATGCAGTTTTCTTAAAATCTAAAGAAATTGATAAGACAAATGGAGAACTTTTGAAAGATGCTTCTGATGCTACTTCAGCACAAAAATGATATTTAACTGATTTCTATTTTGGATTTTGACCATTCAAAACAGAAGCTGATGCTAAAAAATTTGCAGATAAATATTTAAAATGAGCTGATATCATAAAAGATAAAGATAATGGTAATTATTATGTTGTTCAACAACAAGGTGGTCAATAAAATAAAAAATATTAAATCAGTATAAAAAGAGATTCGTATGAATCTCTTTTTTTTTAAAACATTTTTTAAAACATTTATAATATTTATTAAATTTTAGCATTTAAAAATTATAAATTATGACAGAAAAAAAAATAGAAAAAAATAATAATGAGGAAGTTAAAAAAGAAAATAATATTGAAAAAGAAAGTGTGAAAAAAGAAAAAGAAGAAAAAGAAAATAAAAAAGAAATTAAAAGAATTTGAGAAAAAGAGAAAATAATTATGGAATTGCCAAAAGAATTATATGATATTTATATGATTTATTTTAAACAATTTAAAAATGAAAAAGAAAATCAATGATTAACTGATGAAGAAATACATTGAAAAATATTTTTATCAATTTTTTATGATTCAATTTTAAATAAATTAAGATAAATTTATGAAAACAATTTTTGCATTGTTATTAATGTTTTTTTGATTTTTTATGTTAGCACTTTTTCAACAATTTAATCAAAATATTTTAAATTTATATAAAGCTAAAATAATTTGATCTGATACTACTAATATTTGAGTAAATTTAATAGATTTATTTACTTGAAATAGTTGAATTACTTGATGCGTTAGACAAATTGAAGAATATGATTGATCAAAAGTAATAAGTTATAATGAAACATGATATTGTTATATGTCTTGATCAGCTACTGAAATTTGGATGAAATATTGTTCTTCTGAGAAATATGATAAAAATAAAATTTATTAGGTTAAAAGAAAATGTGAACCAGAATGTAGAAGTGAAATAATAAGAGAATGATATATAAGATTACAAAATTCTCAATTGATATGAAATGTTTGTTATGATACTTGAAATAATATTATTACCTGATTTATTTATTAAAATTAATTTATGTTTGAAAAATTAAAAGAATATTCATTTGTTATTCTCTTATCAATTATTGCATCTTGATCATTAATTTTTGCTATTTTATAGTTTTATGATTAGTTAGCTGTTAAATCAATATATAATTTTCTTTTTCAATTAATTTATTGATAAATTTTGAAATATAAAAAAATTAAGAATTATAAAACTTTGTATTTAATAAAATCGAAAAAGTGATATTCATTTTTACACTTAAATAACTAAATTCATTTTACATTTTGATAATTAAATGGTCAAAATTGATCTTTGAAAGTACTAAAATCTACTTCTGTAGTGTTTAGTCAAGGCTTAAGATAAAATAAAATATTTTTTTTACACTATTTTTTTGATTTAAATTTGTCCATTTCATCTACGTCTCATATTTGAAAAAATCTCTATTTTCAATTATTAAATTTATTTAATTCTCAATTTAATGATGTTTCTATTTTTTTTAATTCCTATCATTTTATAATTATCTAAGGGGTTGCACTATTAATTTGATATATACTATAAAGTTTCTATACCTCAAAAAAAAACCAACTAGTTCAAAAAGTTAATGTTAATCATAATAAGAAAAATATTAATGGAGAATTAATCATAACACTTAAGTTTAAATTTTATAAATTGGTATTAATTAAAAAATCAATTAAAAATTTCGAAAAATTTTTTTTAATTAAATTATATTATAATAATACTTAATTAATTAAGTTTATTATGTTTAAAAATTAAAATTAAATTTAAAAATGAAAATAAATAGAATAAAACTTATATTATTATTAGTTTTTTTATAGTTTTTTTCTTCTTTTTCATTTTCTTGATGGTTAGATAAATTGAATCAATTATGATGACAATGAACATAGGAAGAAAAAATGGTTTCTTTATCTAAAATTGTTGATGCAAATTGAAATGTTGACTCAAATAAAATATGAAATAATTTAAAAACATTAAAATCTTTTTTAAGAAGATGATTAGTTTTTTGATGAGAAAAGAAGAAATATTTAAAAGAAACATTAATTAAAAATTTGTCATATTGTTTATCTTGAAATTCTATTGATTGATATGTTGCTTATTGACCAATTTTATCTTGAAGTAGTTTTCCTATCTTTGAAGTAAAAAGTGACGATTGAACAAAGCAATGGTATTTGGATTTAACTGATAAAACATTATTTGATTATTTAGATGCAAGATATGTTTGATGTTTTAAAAAAGAAGTATATTGGTTATTTGGTATTGATACATGATCAATTAATTTTTGAATGACACCTCATAAATATAAAGTTTCAACTAAATATTGATATATAACAATATGAAATTGAAATTATTTTCTTAAAAAAATGGTTCGAAATTTATGATTAAATTCAGAATTATCTAATAATTTAGTTTTATTAAAAACTGATGATTGAATAATTTTAATTACTTTAAAAGATGTTTCTTTAATTTCAAAATATAAAGATTATTTATCAAAAGCGGATGCTGCAGAAGCTGCAAATTCATATACAGTTGTTTGAAAATTTCAAGTAGATTCTTTTTTAGTAAATTATTGTGCAACAAATTATTTTACTTGAAATAAAGAAGAAGCAGTAAATATCTTAAAAAACAAAGAATAGTATAAATGTTGATTAATAGATATAAATATGGATTGAACTTGAAATAATGAAATTTTATTAAGAAATGATGATGTTTGATATTGAATAATTTATACAGATGAATGAAATATAAATACTTTAAGAGTGATTAAGCCAATTTTTAAAACTGATAAAAAATTATTTAAATTTTTAAAAGATTCAAATTGAAATTAGTCTAGTTTTTTAGCTTTAGATTATGATAATTATTGAAATTTCTATTACAATGTGTTAGATAATCTAAGAAAAATTAGAACCAATGTTAATTCTAATGATGATTAGGATAGTATAAAACTAAATTGACAATTAACTTTAAAATGCATTTGAAAATGATGTAAACATATATACAAACCTTCATGGGTAAATTTAAATACATATAAAATTGAAACTAAATATCTATATTCAGGAAATACAAACTAGGAAACTTGATGATTAATTTTATCATGATCAAATTGATTTTGATATGTTTTATTCAATTGAAAATATATTTGATTTGCTGATTGATCTTCTATAGAAGATTCTAGTAATTATGCTGTTTTAACTAGAAAAAATGTTTGAGTAAAATTAAGAAATGTGTTTTTAACAATTAAAAATAATTGAACTTTAATTTCTATTAATGTAAATTGAAAAGATTATATATCAATTGATAACAACTGAAATGTTACAACTAATTTCTCTAATTATTTAGAAAAAAAATGAGATATTTCTAAATTATTTGATAAATTTGTTAAAATTAATTGAGTGTGAATTGCTTGAACACAAGTTGATTGATGAAAAATTCAGGTTGATGATATTGTTTTATGAAAATCAACTAATTGAAAATATTATTTATATTGAGTGCAATCAAATTGAGTAACAAATTATATTTGATTAAAGCAAATTTTTCAATTAAATTGAAATATTGAATTTGAATGATTAACTGATTGAAATACTGTTAATGTGGAAATTAAAGATAGTAAGAATCAAGATGACTTTAAAGATTATTCATCTTGAAATATATTAATTGAAAACACTAATAATGTAGACTGAAATAATTGATATTTTATTTGAACAAATTTTTCAGTAAGAAATATCAATATTTTTAATAAAAATAATATTACATTTTATAATGATAAATGGTTATATTTTGTATAGAATCCAAATAATAAATCATATGATTTAAGTACTAGCTCATATGAAGATACAGATATACTTTGAATGAATTTCTGATGAATTTATTCTTTTTTAAATGCTTGTACTTATGAAGATTTTATAAATAACAGTTTGTATGATTGTTCTTCACAATTGTTAACTTGACTTGATGTAGATAACGATAATTGGAAAGAATGGGTATATCAAGATTCAAGTTGAAATGTACAAATATTTAATAATGCTATAAAAGAAAATAGTGATTGAACATATTCAATTAGTTTTTATGAAATGTTTAGAAGCAATTGATTAGATTATTGTACAGTAGATACTTGATCAGTACCATATTATTACAAACAATCAGATTGAAGTTGTTCTACAAAAGATACTGGAGAATGATGTAAAACTAAAAATTATTTAATTTACCAAGATGCAGATTGAAATAATTATTACTATAAATTAGATTGAAATAGTAAATATGACAAAATCTATACATTTGATAAAACTGATGACGCAGATATAATTTGTGATGATGATTAAAAATTATTTAAAATTTTTTTCTTTAAATATAATAAAATTGTATGTTTTTAATTTTAATTATCTTAAAACAAAATGTTGATGAAAAAAAAGAATAATAAGTTAGTTAAATCACTTAGCTTTGTGTTGATGAGTATGCTTGTAGCACAACAATTTTGATATTGATTTGTGTGATATTTAAATACTTCTTTTAGGTCTGTTACTTCAGAATTAAGTAATGTTATGGAAAATGTTATTTCTTCTGATAAGTATCAAAATTATTTAATTGAATCTGAAGTTGATAAACAAAACTTGTTAAAAAAATTAGAAAAAGCAAAAGTACAATTAGAGAAAGCATATAAAATTAAGGAAAAAGTTAAAAAAGATTATGAAAAAAAATGTGAAAAAAATTTAGATGATTATTCTGTTAAAAAATATTGTTCTTATATTTGATCAATTTTAAATTGAATTGAAGAGATTAAAATAGCAGATTGATAGGAGTGAAGTTATGATTATTTAACATATGTAAAGAGAAAAATTAATGAGTTAAAAAAAATAGATGTTTCAAATTTAAAAGAGAATAAAGATGCATGATTATTTAGAACAGTTAATGTAAAAGTTCAAACTATTATGAATAGAAAATTTAATGGTTTTTTTAATAGTTAGAATAATAGAAAAAATATCTCTATAGAAAAAAATAAAAAATTATTAAAAATTAATTCAGCTAAAGTAAAAAAAACTTTTAAGACGATTAATTCCATTATAAAAAATGCAAATAATTTAATAGATTTGCAAAAAAAATTAGATAAAAGTTATAATGATTATTTAGAAAAATTAAAAAAGAAGTTAGAAGTTATTTCTAAATCAAAAAAATTAAAAGATGAAAATTTAAAAAAAGAATTAAATAAAATTAAACAAGATAAAAATGTATTAAAACTTAATGAAATTATTAGAAAAATTAATAAAGAAAATGATAAAAATAAAAATATCGAAGTGTTATCATTAATTCCTAAAAAAATAAATAAAGATGTGAAAAAAGTTAAAATATTCAAAAAATTAACAACACAAAAATTAAATTGATATTCAAGATGAGTATTATATTTGTCATCAAAAAATGTTTCAAATTTAATTGTTAAAAATTTTTATAAAGCTCTTTTAAATAAAGAATCTGAGAAAAATATTAATTCAATTTTTCAAATAAATTATTTTAATTGAAAATTAGATGTAGATAAAATTTATAAAGTTATTTGAAAACATTGATATTTGATTTTATATGTTTATATGTGAAAATCTTGAGAACTTAAAATTAATTCATCAGAATGAGAAAAAATAATTTCAACTCATCCTTGAGTATATAAAATCATATTTAATTTTGACAAAAATAACAAAAAACAATTAAAAATTAAGGATTTGTCTAATTGATGATTATTTTCATATTTGGAAATAACTTGATTAGATATTGAATCTTATGCTCAAATATATAAAATAAAAGCTAAATTAAGTACAAAAAATTTAAAACAAAAATATACAGATTTAAAAGACGCAATTAATCAATTATGACTTGCAAATAAAGATTTCTTAAATTGACAATATTTTAATTTAACTTGAAATTATGTGTTTTCTATTTCTAATGGTGAATTAAAAGTTACAGATATTCAAATAAAATGAAAAAAAGCAAAAGAGGTTGTAAAATTAGACTTAAATATTTATTTGTCTCCTTATTTAAATAAATATTTGAAAAATTGATTAGATATAAATGATGTGAATATATTATCAGCTTTCTTTAACTTTAAACAATCTGTTGAATCTGTAAGTCAAACTAATTTATTGGATAATGATAATTATTTAAAATATTTCTCATTTGATGATTGAACAAATTTCAATGATAATTCAAAAATTTGAAAATTAACAATAAATAGAAAATTATCATGAGCATTATGATTGAGTAATGATGTTTCTTGACAATTAAAGGAAGATTGGATAATTTATCCTGGGAAATTATGAGATAATAATTGATTTAAATATCTAAGATGATCAACAATTATCTTATGAAAATTAGTTAAATTGAATAAAGAAACAGGTAAATGAAAAATATACATTTATCCATTATTTGATAAAGATTGGTGAGTAATAATATGAAAATTATGATCAATTAATTCATTTTTCAAATATACAGCTAATTCTTGTTGATCAGTTACTTCACCAGCATCAAAAACTGTTAAAGTAAATTGGAAAAAATATCAATTAATTAATTGAAAGAAGTATACATCTAATTATATTTCAAATGTAATTAAATGATTAAAGGAAGAATTTAAAAATTGAAAATTAACTGAAGAAGAATTTAAATGTATAAAAAAGAATATTTCTACACCATCAATGATATTTTATTGAGATACTAGAAAATGATTGCAAGAAATAGTTTCTTATATGTTTACAGTAGATCCTACAGCTTCAAATATTGAAGATAGTATAAAATATAAATATATTACATCAATTCCTATGTATTGACAACAGTTAGTTAAAATACAAAATTGAAATGATGCTTATATAATTAAATTTATAAATTCAAAGGAAGAATTAGAAAACTTAAAAAGCAAATGATTATGAAATTATATATATCAAAATATCTGGGCATTTAAATTAACAGATGTTAATTGAGATTGAGAAATAGATAGTAAAGATATTAAAAAATTAAATGAGGAATGAATATTTGATGTTAAAGAAAATAAAACAATCGAATTATCTTCTAAAGCATCAAGTATTTTATGAAAAAATTTGTTAAAAACAAATGAAATAAAAGAAATGTTAAAACAAGTTTGAATACAAAAATAAAAATTATAAAATTAATTTTAAAAGCTACTTAAAATTAAGTAGCTTTTTTTTTTATGAATATAAAAAAATAATCAAGAAGTTATAATTTAAATGTATAAAAATATATAATAAAATTTGTATTAGAAGAGAGAGTGTGATTTAATTTATTAATTTAAAAATGAATGAAGAGAAAGGAAAATAAATTTAAAAAAGTTATTGCATCAATA
>Ga0256838_1000019_pt1 | contig 136656 bp, 141 predicted proteins | sample 4571419metaG_FD_185978 | JGI IMG/M metagenome (GOLD analysis project Ga0256838, IMG submission 185978) | Hydrothermal vent microbial communities from Guaymas Basin, Mexico - 4571-419 | ecosystem: Environmental > Aquatic > Marine > Hydrothermal vents | place: Mexico: Guaymas Basin | collected... | reverse complement strand
CTACTTCTTCTAAATTTAATTTTTTATGATATTTATTTGGGTCAATTTGAATGATTTGAGGTGATCATTTGTTTGTAGGTCAGGTGTTATAATCCCAACCTGCTAATGTTCTGTTGTGACAACCATAACATCTAAAATTACATCAATTTGTATATAAAACTACTCAAAATAAACCTGGTTGATCTTTTGTTGTAAATTCTAGTCAATAAAAATCTAACATTTTCTTCAAAATATTTATAAAAATACAATATGTTGTATTAACATTTTGTTCAAGTGCATTATATACTATATTTTTAAAAAATTAAAATCCTACTTAAAAAACCATTAATTTTTTAAAAGTAAATTATAAAATGTTTAATTATATGAATGAAATTAGTGTGTAAATTACATAATTTCTAATAATTAAAAAATTATACTTTTAATTTAAAAAAAATATATTTAATAAATAGATAAAACTTTTCAAAAAAATAAAATTATTTAAAATTTAATGTTTAAGAATGAAATTGAATTTACATAAATTTATTGACAAAATTCCATCAAAAGAATTGAATTTTTCGAAAAAAGAATTAAAAAAAATTTTACCTAAAGAAATTGATATACAAATATTTCTTTTTCAGTCTTTTTATATAGAATTTGATAAAGAGTTGAATAAAAAATTCCAAAAAGATTTAAAAACAATTAAATTTTATTTAATAAATTTAATTAAAGATACCATATAAAATAAAGTTATTATAAATAAAAATTATATAATTACTTTTACTTTATAATTAAATAAATTTTTATGTCAGAAATTATTAAAATAATTGATCAAATTAAAAATTAGAAAAGTGAAATAAAAAATTTGAATTTGGAATTGTGATGAAAATTAGTTAAAGAATTGATTAATTGAAAATTGGATTTCTTAATTGTTTCAGAATGAAAGGTAACTAAAAGAGAAGAAGTTGAAGAAATAATTAATAAAGTTTTTGAAATTAAAAATAAAAATGAAAGTAGTTAGTCAAATACTTTGTTATTTTTTACTTGATAGGATAATCTGTCATCTTCTAATAAAATAGACAGAATTCTAAAATGACATGGTTGAGGTTTAGATTTATTTGGAGAAATGGTTAATTATTAGGATACTTTTTTTAGAAAAAATAATTATATTTTTAGAAATAAAAATTGAAATTGAGTTTTAAAGATAGAATATTTCTCAACTAAACATAGTTGAAAGTTATTTTTTTTATTTGAAAATAATTGATTTTTTAATAATCATTTTGTTTTGGGAATTGATTTGGAGAAATTAGTTAAGAAAAAAAATGATATTAAAGAGATTATCAAAATTATTTTTAATTGATTAAATGAATTTATAAATTGAAATTTTTCTTCTTTTTATGAAGGTTCAGATTAGGATTTGATCATTAGAAATATTTATGATTTTAAAAATTTTTATCTAAAAGAATTTCTTAATTCGAATTATTAGTTTTTAGATTTAAATGATAATTTAGAAATTATATTTCCTAAGAAAACTGATTTTTATAAAATTGATAAAAATAATTTGAAAGAGAAGTTGAAAGAATATCAAATTTTTTTAAAAAAAAATTTTTATAAAATTTTTGATGAAATTATTGATGAAATTTGAAAAACAATTATTTTTCAAAAATGAAAAGTTTTTTTTAATTAGTTTAATATTTTACATAAATCTGAATTAGTTTTTTGAAAAAATAATGTTGATATGGAATTCAATATTAATGCAGCAATTAAAATAGATGAAAATGATTACTTAAAAATAAATAAAATTAATAAATTAATTCAAGAAGAAAATATATTTACCTCAATCACTAATATTTTATCTAAAGAATTTTATTTTAAAAATAAAGTTGAATTAATTTCTATAAAAAATAATCTTATCTTAGAAGAAAATAAAAAAATTTGAGAAAAATATGAAAAATATTTAGCAGCAAAAAAGTCTTTAAACGAAATAAAAAGAAATAAAGAAGATCAAGATTTATATAATTTGATTGATAAAATAGAATTACTAGATCAAAAAACTAAACAATTATCTATATTAGTTGAAGAGATCAAAGAATTACAAGATTATATTGATAAAGCTAAAAATAATGAAAATAATAAATTGATCAAAATGTTAAATAAATAATTTTTATTTTTTTAAGTATATATAAGAATGAGAATTGGAAAAAATATATTAAATAGTTTAAGTAAAGAACTTACGTTTGATTATGAAAATGATAGATATAAATTAATTACTACATTATTTAATATTATGAAAAATTGAAAAAGTTAGTCAGAAAGATATTTTATGTGAATAAAATTGACAAGAGGAAATTGTTTTGGATTAAATTTTTTAGAAATGGAAATTGATGATGCTGTTATTCCTAAAAAAATTAAACAGAAATTTGATTCTTTAAAAAAATATATTGAATATTTAAATAATAGGATTAATGAAAGAGAAGATTGAAAGAAAAAATATAAAAACAAATATTTAAATAGAATTGCTAAATTAGAAAGGTTTTTTTGAAATAAAAAATAGATGGATAAAATTAAAAGAATTTGAAAAAAAGCTTTAGAATTTGAAAAAGAAGATAAGAATCTTTTGAAAGAATATTTTAAAAAAGAAAAAGAAAATCTTTTGTCAGATATTTTTAAAAAAATTGATAAACTTAATAATTTTTGAAAAGAAATTTATTGAAATGATGAAATTTTAAAATCTATCTATTATTTATTTAGTAAAATTGATGATTATTATTATATAACTAATCGAGGTTGCATTTATTATGTAGATTCTGATTTGGATAAAGAAAATGATGTATTAGTTGATTTTTCAAAATTAAAGATTGATTCAATATATAATTTTGATTGAGAAAAATCAAAAGTGGTTAAAACCATTTTAAAAGTATTTAAATTTTTTTGAGAAGAAATAGAAATTTAGAAAAATCGAAGAGTTCTTAAAGTAAGTTTAAAACCAACTTTGAAAGCATATTTGCCTTTTTTAAAAACTTCATTATTTTTTAATTTAATTTTAATATGAGAATTAGAAAATTATTTGAATGAGTTAAAAAAAATAATTATTAATGAAATAAATAAAGAATTTGATGAATTTGAAAAATTATTTATTAAAGAAAAAAATGAAGATGATAATAAATCAAAAGAAAATTATTTAGTAATTTGAAAAGTAAATTATGCAGATGAATTTGATTATTCAATTATTTCTTTATGTTCAAAAAAAGAAATAGAAATTGCTAAGAAAAATGTAAGAGATTTAAATGTTCAAATTTGAACAAATGAAGAAGTTTATATTCCATCTTCAAAAATAACAGAAATATTAAATAATGCAATCAAAATCAATGAAAATAATAAAGAAGAAGTTTCATTTATTCTTAAAAATATAAATTGAGCTTATATTGATATAATTAACTTTCTTTTAGGTTATGAATAATTTCGAGAGAAATTATAAATACATAAAAGATTTGATTAATTACTTAATTTTTAATTTTTAAATTAATTTCAAATGATTAGTTTTAAAGAATCGAACATTAATTTAAACGATATCAAATACTGAGAAGTTTGACATATGATTTTTTATGTTAAAGATGCTTGATATATTTATATAAGAAACTTTTCTGATTGGAGATATAAAAGTTGGATGAAATTGAATTGAATAGAATTAAATTGAGATTAGGAAATTCATATGATTACTTGAAAGACTAAAGAAGAAATGATTAAAAAAATTGAACAAGATACTTTAAATTTTTTGTCACATGAAATGATAAAGTGATTTGAAAAATTTACCTTAAAAAAAGAAAAAATTCTTAAAATTTATATGGATTATATTAAAAAAGAATTAGATGAAAAGAAATATATTCTACAAAATACAAATAATCTTTTAAAAGTTACTTTGGATTTAAATGTTTATTGAGAAAATGTTCATAAATTTATACCAGAATCACAAGAAAAAGGTTCAATAAAAATAGATGAAATAAAACGAAATAAATAGATAGAAGAATTGATTTATTATTTTGATGAAATTTTTTGAATTTGAAATTATGAAATAGATTTAAAATATAAAATTAATTTTTGAAAAATATTAAAATTAAGAACTAAAATTAAACCAAAATGATTAGTTAATTCTTCAAGCAAAATAAATGAAATTAATTCATTAAAAGATTTATTTAAAACTATGGAAATTAAATCTTTTTGGGAATTCTTTTGGAATAAAAAATTAGAAAAAATAGAAAACGAAAATATAAAAGAATTAGAAAAATTTATTGAAAATGTATTTAAAGAGGAACTAAAAAATGGAAATAGTTTTTTGAAACAAATCAACAATGTAAATAAGATTTTTAATCATGTTAAACAAGAATTAGAAAAGAAATATGAATTAAAAAAACATAATAATAAATTTTTAAATTATTTTAATGAAATATCTTATTATGAAGACTTAGAAAGAGAAATAATTAATAGGTTTTGAGAGTTTCATTTAAAAAATTGTTATATAGAATATTATGATTGAGATAAAAAAGAATCTAGTTTATGACTTATACTTGTTTCTGCCAAATTTGAAATATTTGACAAAATTGATGAAATTTATATTTATTCAATTAAATTAGATTCAAGTTATAGAATCCAAGAAGTAGAATTAGAAAAAAAGATAAAGTTAGAAAATGTAGAAAAAATATGAATTCTTTAATCCAATTCATTTATTCATCATATAGAAAAAGTGAAATTAATTATTTCACTTTTTTTGTTTTTCTTACAATAATTATTATGTATATGTCACATAAAAATATCTATTTTTATTTTTTTATTTTTTATTTTTATTAAATTAATCAAAATTTCTAATAAATCATTATTTAAATTAAAATAATTTCGAATTAAATTTTTTTTATATTTCTTAAAATTTTTTGATTTATAAATTAACTTAATATTTTTATTCTTATCTATATCATAATGAAAATGTTGTAAAATTGTCACTTTGTTAGCATCTTTTAGAATATTGCTTGAAATAATTCATTTTATTAAAATCAATCTTTTTAAATATCAAAAATAAAAAATTAATGCCAAAAACAATAAATTATAAAATTTATCATTAAATTCTTCATTTTTAATATTTAATTTTTTTAATCAATCTTTAATAAATTTAGAATAAAATTTTTCCAACTCTAAATATCTATCTAAGTTCTTTAAAATTATTTTATCTTTTTTAATTTTATTCTTAATGTATTTAATCATATTAGTTAATAAATTTTTATTTTTCTTTCAAAAATAATTTGATTTGTTAAAATTAATTCTAGAATTATCTGTTATTGGTAGAATTTCTAAAAATTTGTTAGTTATCAAATTATATTTTTCTTTAATCTTTAATTCCTTATTTTTAAAAATATTTAAGAAAAAATCATAGTTATCATTAATTAATTTTGAAAAAAAGTATTTATCAATAATTCTAAATAAGATTTCTTCACTTTTAAATAAATCTTTTAAAAAATCACTGTATTTGTATTTTTTATTTTCAAACAAAGATAAATATTGAAAATATCAAATATTTCAATAAATAATTTTTTTATTGTTTCAATCATTAAGAATCGTATAATTATCTTCAAGAATTGAGAAATTAATTATTATTTTATATTCTTTTTTAAAAAAATTTTTTACTTTCTTTGCAATTTCTTTAAATAAAAATAAATTTTCTAATCATTCCAATAATAAATCATGATTTCATATAATTAAAAATATATTCAATTTATTTAAAAAAGAAAAAAAATTTCTTCAAAAATTATATTCGAAATATTCGTTTAAAGAATCAAAAATAACTTTTTCAAAAAAATCGATTAGGGAATTAGAATAGTTTTCTATAATTATATTTGTTGTTTGAGAAGTTCAAATTACTCAATTAGATATTTTTTCATTTATTGAATATAAATTTCAATTAAAGATATCTCATAACAAAAATAAATTTAAATTAACTTTTTCATTAGAAAATTCAATATTTTTTAATTTTTTTTTATAATGTTTTGATAAATAGAAATTTAAAATCTCTTTTTTAAATATTTCTTTTCTTTTTAATGTAAATAATTTATCTTTTTCTAAATTTCAAATTAAATGTATGTCTCAAAATCAAATATCTAAATCTATCATATTTAATTTAAATTTAAAATTTTAAATAATAATAATACAAAAATTAGATTACTAAAAGAATATAGTAAAATAAAATAATTTAAATATTTAATGTTTATCATAAAATGAATTGAAAATCACAATTAACAATAAAAATTGATGCAGAAGATTTAAAAAGAAAAAAAATTTCGTTTGAATGAATTGAAAAGAAATGTGTAAGATATGATGATTGATTTTTAAATTTAGTATTTAATAAAAGTTTGATAGACGAATTATAGTTAAAAACTTTTGATGATGACATGTTTGCTTTTAGACCAGATTTAATTGATTTAATTAAGGAAATTAAATATCAATTAAATGTTAATAAAACAAATTTAATTTTTTCTAATTTATATGTTGATGATCAAGATAAAACTGAAAGTTATTTTGTAATATTTAAGTAGTTAGAGGATTTTGAAGAAAATTTAAAAAATCAAAAAGAAAAATTAAGATTGAAGTATAAAGAAGAAAAAAAGAAATTAATAAAAGAGTATGAAAAAGAAAAGGAGAAAGATTGAACAATTGAAGAATATATTATTGCAAACATTTGAACATTAGAAAATTATTATGATGAAAATTTAGAAATTTATAATGTTAATGAAAATAAGAAAACATATTTATTTAAGTTAAATAATAAATGAGAAATAATATTATATGAAGATTATTGATTAAATGAAAATAGTAGTGTAATTTGAAAGTCAAAAAAATTGGATTTAAAAGTTATTAGTGATTAGTTAATTAAAAATGATCTTAATTTAATTGATGCAAATGAAAAATATCAAATTCTTTATTTTCTTAATAAATGTTTTTAAATATTGAATATTTTTATGAATTATTAAAATAAATTAAAAATGAATAAAAAGCAATTAGAGTTAATTAAAAAATTAAAGAAAAAAAGTGAAAACAATAAAAAATTAACTTTAACAAATTTTAAATCATTTATAAGATTATTTAAAGATAATTTATATTTAGAAATTAAAGCTGAATTTGATTGAATGATTGATTGAATAAATTATTATGAAAAATCTAAAATTATCAAAATAAATCCACAAAAAATAAATTTTAATGAAAAAGACTCAGTTAATTCATATTGAATAAAAAAATTTAGTTTATGATATAAAAATCATTTATCTTTGAAATATAATAAGAAAAAATTTTGAATTGAAATATCAAATTGCTTATGAATATATTACATTTTTATTACTAAATAAAAAAGCTAATCTTTAAAGATTAGCTTTTTTTTATTGATTTTTAAATAATAAATTTTTAACTAATTTTTTCAATTATTTTATCAAAAACTTTTGATAATTTTTTTTCATCATCTAACATAAATTTAAATAATACTATTGTTCTTTCCTCAAGTTCTCTATTTGGTTGAACTTCTTCTGGTTTTACTCAATTTGCTATTTGTTTTTCCAAATAGAATGTATACAATAAATTGTTTGATTGAATTGCTTGATGCAAACTATCCAAATTGTCAATTATTAATTTTCTTTCAATATACAATTCTATTAATTCTTTATCAACATTCTGAGCTTCAAATTCTTTTTCATGTTCTTTAAGATATTGTTCTGTTTTAAGATATTTCTCTCAGTTCTTTTCTCTAATTTCTTCCAATTCTTTAAGGAATACATTAATTTTTTCAATTAAATCTTTAGATAATATTTTAATTTCTAATTGTTGTTCTTGATTTCATTGTTGTTGAATATGTTGTACTAATTTTGATTGTTCCATAAGTTTATTGTTTTTTAAAAGTTAAAAGTATTTTTATTATATAGATATTTTTTAATTTCTTAATTATTATTTTTGTTTTTTTAACCATTTTCTATAAGACCAAGAATCTGGTCTATGTACAAATTCTAATTTTCAATTTAATTTACTTAATCTATAACCATCTGGGTCCTCTCTATGTCTAGTTTCTTCACAAAACCATCTTCTACCTAATAATCTCCGATGATATTTGTTTCATTTGGGATTTTCTCTACTATCGATATAATATCACATTTGTTTAGCTTCTTCTATAGACATTTTTTTAACTTTTTCTCTCATTAGAGATACATGTCATTTCATTACTTTTTTTTGTTTTTGTGCTTTAAGTTTATTCTTTAAAATTCAAATTTTGTTGGTTCTAGCCATATTTTGAATTATTTTAATTAAATAAAATTATTTGATATTATATATAGTTTTTTAGCAAACGATATAATATAAATTTAAATTATTAAAAATTTAAATTATTTTAAAAAAAATGTATGAATTTTAAAAGAATTTTTTTATTTTTTTTCAAATCTTTTACATTAATTTTAGTATGATATTTTGTTTTTTTACTTTTTGAAACTTATTTAAATCAAAAAATTTTTACTTTAAGTATATTTTTGGAATTTTTAAAAAAAGATATCTTTAATCTTTCTTTTTTAATATTCTTTTTTTTTATAATTTTTTTTCTTTCTAATAAATATTATTTTTTAAAGATAAATGAAAATAAATTATTAAAGAAAATTGAGGATTGAATTAAAAAAAATTCGACAAATAAAGAATTATTTGTTATTTTGCACAAAATTTATTTTGAAAAATTGAATGCAAAATTGATTAAAGATTTTCTAGAAAAAATAAATAAATGAATGTGATTTTATGTTTTTAAAAATGAGAATGAAATTAAAGAATTTTTAAAATTGTTTTTTTTAATTTGATTAAAAAAAATAAGAAATAATGAAATGTTTTTAACTGAATATTATTTTTTTAGATTCACATTTTATAAATTAATGAATTTATTTAGAAGTAAATTTTTAAAGAAAAATTCAGAATTATCTTTTTATTATTTAAAAATATTAGAATTTGAATAGTATATTTATCAATGAAATTTATTGAAAGAAATAATATATTTATTAAATTTTGTAACTACAAGATATTTCTTATCTTGACTACAATTATTACTATTTATTTTAATTTTCTCATATTTAAATGCAATTTTAATGGGATTAATTATAAATAGTCATAATATTTTTAATAATTTTTATGAAACTATGTCAATTTTATCTAATTTATGATGAAATGTTGAATTTAAAGATACTATATGATATATATATTGAGTATATTTACAAATTTCATGAGTATTATTTTTTTGATTATTAGTTTCAATTTTATGAAAAAAAATAGAATATTAAAATTTATAAACTAAATTTAAAGAAATGAAAAAAGAAGAAATGAAAGAATTAATTATTGAGACCAATAGTTTTGAAGGAATTAAATCATTAAGTAAAAATATTTTAAAAAATCTTAAACTTGAGCAAGAAAAAGTTGTTAATGAACTTTCTGATACACTTATAGAAATAAGTTTAAAAACATTAATTGATTGAGTAAAAATAGTAAATCAAATGTGGTTAAATTTAGATTTAAAGGAATTAATTTTTTTTAATGAAAAACAATTATATAAGATTGAAAGACAAGCGAAAGAAATAATTACATTTTTAAAATTTATATGATTAGATGAATTAAATATTTATAATTTAATTTGATGATGAAAGATAACAAAAATATCAATTAATTCTAATTGAAGCATAAAATTAAATAACATTTTTAGAGACGATTATCACAAACTAAATAAAAATGTCTTAAATATCATTAATGAAGAAAATATAAAAAATAAAAATTGATTTTTTTATTCTAATGAATGAATGCATTGAAAATGAGAAGATTTTGCTATAAAAATAAATGATTATTTAATAATTTCTTGAGATTCTTATGATAAGGCTTTAGTAATTGATAAAAAGATTGAAGAATTATTATTATCTTTATCATTAATTTTTAAAAATAAATTTGATGAATTGATATGAAATAGAGATCATTTGACAAAATTAATTACTAGAAAATGATTACCTATTTTATATAAATATTTTTGAAAATGACATTTGTGCTTAATAGATATTGATAATTTTAAACAAATTAATGATACATTTTGACATGAAGCTTGAGATAAAGTATTAAAAACTTTAGCTTCAATTTTAAAATCTGAATTAAGAAAAACAGATTTAATAGTTAGATATTGATGAGAAGAATTTATATTTTTGGTTTCGGAAATAGAAAAAGAAAAAGTAAAAAAAATAATTGATAGAATTTTAAATAAAATTAGAAATACAAAAATTAAAGAGATAGGAAATAAAAATATTACAATTTCTTGATGAATAACTAAATTTAATAGTTATTTAAAAACTGATAGGTTAAATAAAATTATACAAATTACAGATTCAGAATTATATAATGTTAAAAAAAATTGAAAAAATAACATAAATTATGTTGAAAGAAAAGAATGTGAAAATTCTTAAAACAAATTGTAAACTTTAAAAAATGCGATTATTCAAATAGATAATCGCATTTTTTTTGTTGTTTGATTATATTATATTTTTTACAAAATTCTTCTTTATTCTAAATATGAAAATAAGGTATTTTATTTGAAATTAAATAATTTGCTAATCAATAAATTAATTTATCTTTAACATTTTTATTTTTGAAAGTTATATTCTTAAGATTTATTCAATTTTTTTTATTAGAAATTATTGCTAAATTTCAAATTATTAAAATTTTTTTATTATCAGTTAAAATAAATTTTTTATTTTTAAAAAATAATACCAAATCATATTTAGTTGTAGAATATTTAGCAAATAAATATTTTGTTTTTATATTTAATTTTAAAAAATTAGTTAAATTTAAAGCTTCAAGAAGAATTGTCGTAGTTTTTAAATCATTATTAGCAAACTATAATTTTTTAACTAATTCAACATCCTCTTTATTTGTTAATTCATCAATATTTTTATATAATTTATCTATAAAAAATATAATTGTTTTATTGTTTATTTCATAAATTCAATCTTTAACTAATTCTTTCTCTGTTTTTAAAAATTTTATAGGGTTTTTATTAAACACTTTTTCAAATTTTCACCATTCTTTTTCTAAAAATCTTTTTTTATTTAATCTATACTAGCTAAATGCTATTATTAAAATTAAAATTCAAAAAATTAAAATTCAAAAAATTTTCATTCATTTTTTTTCCATGAATATTTATTTATTTCTAAATAAAAAAATAATTTATATTAAACAATTTATATTATATTTGCTTAAAATAATTCAACTACAATGTCATCAATTATTTTTGTAATATTTTTTTCTAATTTTCTTATTCAAGAATTTAAAATAGAATTGATATCTATTTTTTGTTTCACTTTATTTTTAATTGTATTTTTAATATCTTTTTCTATCAAATAATCTTTTAATATGTTATCAATTATCTCATCAATTATTATTAATATTCTTTCTTTAGTTAATGGTTTGAAATATAAAAAGTTGTCAATTCTATCAATAAATTCTGGAATAAATTCAATAGATAATCTTTCTCTTAAAATATTCTCCAATGTAGTTTGAACAAAGTTCAGATCGTCTAATAATGAAATATCATAATAATCCTCAAAATTCTTAAATAATTCTTCAAAAACTTCTTTTTCTTCCTCATTTAAATAATTCTATTTATATTTCTTTAAAAAATCATAAATTTCTTGAATATCTTTAATTGAATTTGATGTAAAAATAATGATAACATTTTTTAAATAATTTGTTTTTTTGTTCTTATTTTCTTTATATTGTTTATATTTATCATCATATTTCATTGTAACATAGTATCTTTCATCTAATGAACTTATGTTTCATTTATTCATAAAATTTAAAAGTAGTTTAAATATTTTTATGTTAGCTTTTTCTATTTCATCAAATAATAAGATTACATTATCATTATTAACTAATGTTTCAAAAAAATCTATGTCTTCATTATAACCAGCATATCATTTTGTTGTTCAAATTAATTTTGAAATTCAAATATCATTTTGTAATTCTGTACAATTTATTTTTTGAAATGCAAATTTGTCTAATACATAATTATTAATTAATTCAGTCAGTTCTTCTCACATATAAGTTTTTCAAGTACCTGGTTTTCAAAAGAAAAATAAATTCAATGGAGCTCTTTTGTTATTTAAAAAAATATATGAATAAATTTGTTTACTAATCAAATATGCTACTTCTTGCTGTGTTTTAAATTTATTTAATAATCAATCTAAAAATTCTTTATAACTTATTTTCTTTTTACTTATTACTTGCGATTCTTTATTCATATCCTTTAGATAGTAATTTATATCTGTTTTTTCATCGTAATCTTCTGTTTTTGTTTCAAAATTTAATTTTATATTTACCTCTTTTTTGTCTTTATTTTTGTTATCACCTCAATCTTCTAATTTTAAAAAATTTATTCATTTAATTCATATTCTTATTTTATTGTCAAAAGTATCATTAGCATAATAAAACTGATTGAATTCGTCTACCAAAATCTTTTTACCATCATTATAAAGTTCACTTCTTTCTTCTATTAAATAAAAGTTTTTAAAATTGTAATATTCAATAAGTTTTTTTAGCAATCAATATAATTTCTAAAAATCAATAAATAAGGTTAATTTAAAAAATTTAAGAACACTTTGCATATCCTCTAATTTTTGTCATTTAAATCCTTTCAAATATTTTTCAATTTCTTTAAATTTCTTGTTTCATTCTTTTTTAGTAAATAAGGTCTAGTGATGTCAATTTTCTTCATACATTTTTCGCAAATAATATATCAAAAATATATTTTCATCTTGTAAATGTGAAAAATTATCTTGATTCTTTCTAAAATAATTATATGCATTTATTACTGCATTTTCATATTTTTCATATTCATACTAAATCTAGTGATAAATTAATTGAAAAATTAATTCTTTATTTTCAAATCAATCTAACAAAGAGTCAATTAATTTAAAATCAAATCTTATATATCAATTTAACTCTTTATTGAAATTAAATTGAAAATCAGTATCAACTATAAAATCAGTAGAATAAATAGTTTGAAAAACTTGCATAATATTTAAAAGAACATTATAATCTTCATTTTTATTAACATAATAATTATAAAATCGTAATATTAATCATTTCATAAAGACATTATAAAACATAACATCAGCTATATCATCAGACATTGAAACATATTCATATAATTTAGTTTTAATAATATCTTGAAAATTTATATCATTTAAAAACTCATAATCTAAAATTAAACTTCAATATTTAAATTTCTTATTTAAGTATTCAACAAAAAAAAATAATCAATTTTGATAATTATTCGACTAATCAACAATTATATTATTTTCTCAAAAAAAATTTATTCATTTCAAATTTATATCTTTTTCAATTAATTTCTTTTTATTAAAAATTAAATAATTTTTTATTAAACTTTTTAAATTCTTTTTTAACTTATTCTTATTTTCATATAAGTAAAGCGATGAGTTTAAATTTATTGTATCTTCAAATGTTAAAAATGGATAAATTTTTTTCATTTTATTTTTATTTTAAAATAATTTAAATGTTTATAAACTATATTTATTAAATTAATATCATAAATTACCTTTTAATTTCAGTTTTTATTATATATAATTTTATGAATATGAGTAACAAATGTAACAAGCAATTAGATATTGTTTATGAGTACAAAATAAGCAAATTTGAGGATTTAAAAAGATTTTTAGAAGAAAAAGAAATTAAAAAATTTTTAGATGTTAAAAAATGAAATAATTATTATTTTTTTGATGAAAAAAAATTAAATTTAGACTATTTAAAAATAAAAAATAAAATTTTAGACAAGATTAAAAATGATGAAAACATTTTGATTAAATCTGATTATGATACTGATTGATTTTTATCTTGATTAATTATGTTTCTTTGATTAAATTTATTAAAAGAATCTTATCAATCAAATTCAGAAATAAAGATCAAATTCACTAATAGATTAGAATGATATTGATGACAATTTTTAATTGATTATTTAACAGAAAAAGACAATATTTGATTTGATTTTTCATTATTAATTTCTACAGATGAATGAATAACAAATGTTCTTAATGAAAAATTGCTTAAAAAAATAGATATAATTATTTTTGATCATCACATGCCATTAAATCATATATTGTATAATTTTGAAGAATTTAAATGGTATATTTTTAAAAAATTTAAAAAAGAAATTAATTCAGAATTTAAAGAATTTGATTTAAACAATTTTTTTATAGAAAAATATCATAACAATTGTGAAGTTGATACAAAAAATATTACTTTAACAAAAGATGAAAAGAAATTAATTAAAAATTTTTTAAATACAAAAAAATGAAAAGAGTTATATAAAAAACTTAATGAAGAACATAAATTACTTATAGATGATTACATGGTTTTAACTAAAAAAGATTATTTTTATTGAATTAATGAAGAAAAAAACAAAAAAATTGAATTATTCACTTGAAATTCAGATGATATTAAAACATCAGCTTGATGAACAGTATTTAATTTTTTTAGAGAGTTAATTAAGGATTTTCAGAATGAATGAAAAATAAATTTAGTTAAAAACTTAAGATGACTAATAAATTTATTTAGTGTTTTTTGATGAATAACTATTGTTTCTGATAAAATGCCATTACAAGTATTGGAAAATTATTCTATTGTACAATTATCATTTAAAATTTTAAACATTATTTTAAAAGAATTCTTAAAAAATAATATAAATGTTGAAAATCACAAAATTAATGATGAATTTAAGATTTTTTTAATTAAAAGATTGTTCTGATTAGAATGGTCACAAAATAATGAGTTGCTATTATTAATTTATAACACAATTTACTTTATATTTAAGACAGTTTGATTTAATGAAATAAAATATAAATCAATTTGATTTTGAATTGCTCCAGTTATAAACAGTTTTTGAAGGTTATTTTCTATTAACATATTATTTGAAAAATTATTGAAATGAGAACTAGATGATATTCTATTTTGAAATAATAAAAGAAAAAAAATTACTACTCAATTAATTAAAGAACTAGAAAAATGAGAAATTTTTAATAAATATGAATGAAAAACAGTAACTATTTTTGAATTCAATTGATTAGAAAATTTTTGAAAAGAATATGAAAAACTAATTAAATTTTACTCTACATATTTATCAAATTCATCAAGATATTTATTTGATATAGACTATTTAGAAGATCCATGATTTTGTTTAAGTCCAAAGGAAATGCAAAAACTTTTGGATTTTAAATTAAATTTAAATAAAATTTTTGATAATTCTTACATTAATATTGACTGAATGTTATCTTTAATTTCATCAAAATTAATGTGACAATATTGAAAAAATGTAATTGTTTGAAAAACATTAAATAATTGAATTTTTAAATGAAGCGCTAGATTCAATGTAAATTTCTTTGATTATAATTTACATAAACTTAATTCTATTAATAAAGCTTGATGACATAACAAAGCTTTTTGAATAGAGATTCAAAATATAACTGAATTTATAAATGAAATAGATAATAGTTTAGAAAAAATTTGACAAGACAAAATAAACAAATCAAATACAATTTTAATTAAATTAAATGTAATTTTAGAAGATTGATTTTATGATTTTTTCACAAAATATTTAGATATAATTAAAGAATTATTTGAATTGGAAATACAATTAAATGATCTAGAAAAATTTATTGAAGAAGAAAAAATAAAGATTTGAACATTTAAAAATGATAAAGTGAAATTAGTTAAATTAAACTTATTAAACAAAATGACTGAGCTCTTATATTTTAATGATGATCTATTTAATTTGTTAGATGAAAAATGAGAAATATGATTAATAAAAGAATTAAATTGAAAAATACAACAAGTAAATGATTTTAACATAAACAATTACAATAATTTTCTAAACTTTATACTTTCATATTAAAAAATACATTTACTCTATTTTTAACAGTTTTAAACAATATAAAACCAAATTTATCCAATTTTTAAATTTATTTAAATAAATAAATCTTTAAATAAATCAAATCTTATTTAAAAAAATAAAATATTAAAATATAAAATAAAAAATATTTAAATAAACTATATTTTATTTTGCAGCAGCAATATTATAATTTTACGTTCATGTGTTTTTTATAAAGGAAATAGATACAAATTAATATGATAATGTTATAATAAATGTGTTTCATAATTATCTTATTCTTCTCTCCTCTTTCCCTTTATTTTTTAAAATAATGATATAATGATAAACATTGATTTAGATTGAATAGAAGAAAATTTTGAAGAAGAACCTTTAAAATTTAAAATAAATGATGATAACTTAAATGATAGATATTCTAAACAAGATTTTGATATGAATTGAATTGAAAATGAAGAAAAAATTGAAAATAATATTCAAATAACTGAAAACTTAAAAGATTTAATAGAAGAAGCATGATATCTATATTTGCAATCTTTTTGATTTAAAGAAAAAGAAAAAACAATAACAAAAAAATATATTGAAAAAATAACTGATTACTTTTACAAATTTTTAGATATGTCAATTTTAATTGATATAAATGAAATTATTGAAAATAAAGTTAGCTTAAAAGAAATGGAATATATGTTATGATTATATCAAAGAAAATTTTGATTTTCTACAAAAGCTACATTATTTACTCCTAAAATGTTATCTACATTATCAAATGAAGAATTAACTTCAATTGTTTTAATACATTATTTCTCTGTATATTGAGTAAATGAAGAATTGTTAAGAAATTGAGTTTTAGAAGCATACTTTCCTAATTGAAATTTCGAAGAAATAAATTATAATGAGAAAACTGCTAAAGAAATAGAAAAAAAGATAAGAGATGAATTAGATGCAAGAATGTCAGTGGCTAAATCTATAAAAATTATGAAATTTGAAGAATTAGCTGAAGAAGTGATTAATTTCTTTTTATATTCATCTACATCTTTTAATGAGCAAGATTTGAAGTTATTTGAAGAAATATTAAAAAAATGATGATTATCTTATGTTAAAGAAATTGAATTTTCAAAAATTAAACAAAAGAATATTAAAAATAAATTATTATTAGAGTGATATATAGATATTGATAAATTAAATATGTCTGAAATAGAAAATTTATTAGCTGAATTAGCTTGAGAACCTGTACCTATATATCATAATTCTAAAAAAGCTTATAATTTATCACAAAAATTGAATAGTATTGTTGATGAAAAAAAGAAAAATATTTTAATGAAAATTGAAAAAAGAATAAAAAATATTATTTTCTCAAAAAAAGATGAAAATAATTCTTATCAAAAAACAGAATTTTTTATGTATTTTTGAATGCATCATAAATTTTGGAAGCCAATTCTAATTAATTGTTTTAAATTTAATAAACATCCTATTTTAAATAAAAATTTTGTAATTAAATTGTATGATTATGCAAGAAATGTACTTAAAAATACTAAAAGAGATAAAATCATTTTAATTAATTGAGATTATAGAAAAAATAAAGAATTCTTATTGAAAAACATAAATCATATTCTTTCTATTTTAACAGAAATTATTAGTGAAAGTAAAAGAAAATGAAGAAATGTAGATGAATTAATTGATTTTTTAATTGAATTAATTAAAGAATCTAAAAATATAAGTACACAAAAATTAATTTCAGCTTATAATGCATTAAATTTAAGATTAGATTTGAAAGATGAAAATACCAAGTTTATAGTTATAGATAAAACTTGAAAATTAACTAAATATACTCCTTCAAAAGAACTTCTTGAAAGTAATAAATTGCAAGAATTGATTAATGTGATTTTTAATAAGTTAGTTGAAAATATTGATGACAGATTTTTAGATGAAATTTTAAAATTGAAAAAAAGAAAAGTAAAACAAATTCTAAAAAAAATAAATGAAAAATATTGAATTGAACTTTCTTTAAATAGAGATTTTATAATTAAATTAAATCAAGATATAAAATGAATTAAAATAACATCTTGATTTAAAAATATGACTACAAATATTCCAAGATATTCTACAATAGATTTAAATGAATTTTTTAGAAAACTTCCATATAATGAAAGTGAAATATTTGTTTGATGATGAACTAAATGGAATAAAAATGTAGATGTTGACTTATTTTTAATTGAAAGAAACAATGAATGATATGTTAATGCAAGATTTTGGAGAGATTTTAATTATAAAGGAGAATGATTTTATTTTACTTGAGATATGACTTCAACTAGAACAGTAAAATATGTTTATGAAGATTGAACTACAGAAACTAAACAAGAATGAGTTGAATTAATGTATAGAAAATTAGATACATCAATAACAAATCAAAAATATATAATTATTTGAGAACAATTGTATTCTTGAAGTGAAACAGAAACACATGATATTTTCTTTGTAACAAATAAAATTAATGAATGAAATACATTTAAGATTTGAACAATTTTATATGATAGAAAATGAGAATTAAAAAGAAATTGAGATTATGTATTAAATTATTTATTTGATTTAGAAAATAAAAAATTATTTATATTAGATTTTGCTTGACATATTTGATCTTGAGAAATTAATTCGTTATCAAACTTTTTATCTGATGAGTCTTTATCTTTTTATAATTTAGTTTGAAAAAGTTATTTATCAATTTATAAATTAATGTATAATTATTTTAAAAATAAATGAATTATTTTTATAACAAATGATAAAACAAAAAATGAAATAATTGAAAACATAAAAAATAAAATTAACAATAATGGAATTGATGAAAATGATATTAAAGAGTTAGTTGGAGAAATGATTATAGAAGTAAATTATTCTAATATTCAAAAATCAATTAAAAATATTTTAAGCAAATTATAATTTTTAAATTATAGTTATTAAAACTATATAATAAAAATATATAATATAAAATAATTTATATATAAAATTTTATGGAAGGCTCCTATAAAACGTTGGACTTCTAATCCAAAGAGTTTCGCCTTCCTTTTTTTTTGTGGAAAAAAATATAAAAAAAAGATGAGATTTTTATCTCATCTTTAAAAAAATAAAAATATTTTTCAATTATTTTAATTCAATTATTAAATATTCTTTTTTTAACTTTTTATCATCATCAAAAGGATTGATTTTCTTTTCTTTTAATTTTATTATCTAATTTTCTTCTAAAATCTTTTTTCAATTTTTAATCATCAAAATCTTAAATTTACTCATCTTTAGTTAAAAACACAACTCAATTAGCTTTAATTATTTTAATTATTTTTCTATTTTTATTTTAGTTATTTTTTTATATAAAAAAATAATTTACTTTAATTTTGATTTTTTTAAAATTTGAATTACAAAAATTAAATAAAAACAAAATTTATTTATTTTAAAAAATAACCATGAAAAAACAAACATTAATTCAAAAATTAATTGAACTTTGAATAATTGATTCAGAAGATGAATTAAATTCAATTAATAAAGAGAAATTATATCAAAAATTGAAAGAAAAAATTTGAGAATATGATGCAAAAGAATTAATTAACACTTTATTTAATAATTCTGATGAAAATAATTTTGAAAAAAATAAAGAAAATAACAATAATAGTGATGAAAATGATGAATTTTTAATTGAAAGTTTTAACAATTTGAAAAAAGAACTTGAGTTTGAAGAAAATAGAGAAAATGACGTTTTCTTCAGCAATAATGAAAAAAATAATGAAAAAAATAAGAAATTTAAAATTAAATTTAAAATTAATTACTCTAAAAAACTTGTATTTTATTTAGTTATTGGTATAGTTTGATTAAGTTTTCTTTTATGAATTTGATATTTAGTTACAAAATTAAAAAACAAAACAATTCAAGATTTATTAAATGAAAAAATAGAAGTTCTTAATGAATTAAATAATTTTTTAAATGAAAATAATTATCAAATTTATAAAATTAAGGATAAAGTTAATTTTATTGAAAAGAAAATGAATGAAAATAAAAGAATTATTGATAAATTAAATAAAATCAACGAAAATTTAAGTAAAAAATGATATGTTTTGAAAACTGAAAAAGAAAAAGAATTATTAAATATTTATAAAAAACAAAAAAAATTAATTAATGAAATTCAACAAAAACTTAATGAATTCAATAAATCAATTTCAAAAAATTTAAATAATATTGAAAAAAAAGAAGAAATTAAAAATAAGAAAAAAGAGAAAAAAAATATTTGAGAAATAAACAAAAAAAATATTTGAGAAACAAATAAAAATAATGAAATAGATTTACAATTTGACGATTTATCTTGACAAATAATTGAATTGTTAAGATAAAAATTAAATTTACTTAATAAAAAAAAAATTAAAAGTAAAGAGTTTTATTTATAAAAATAATAAAATTCTTTTTCTTTATATACTCAATCTTGATTTTTAAATATTTTTATATAAGATATTTTATATAGTCAATCTCCTTCAGATCTTATTTTCATTAAAATTCAATGTCAATCAGATTTAGCATTTTCAACATCACTTCAATAAAAAATTGGAATTCATCACAAAATATCATTACTTCATCAAGATTCTTTATACATTTCTGACAAACAACTTTGTTCTCATCTACAATCTCATAAAAATTTAATTAAAACTGTATCTTTATTTTTATCAATTAGTCTTCAAAATTTGTAATATCAATTTTGATATTGAGTAGTTTGTGCATCTTGAATATTTCAATTTGAATCAAAAGTTACAACCACTCAATTATCTTTATTAGAAACATATTGTTTTTCTAAAACATAATTAGCGAAATTATAAAAATTTCTATTGGTTAAATCTTGATATAAAACTCAAAAATCTGGAGCTGAAAATAACATTAAAAAAGTTCATCAAAATAATATTCATAATATTATTAGTACATATACTCACATTATATTTTAAAAAGAAGAATAAAAATAAAGTATTTTTTGATATTATAAAAGTTTAACTTTAAATTTAAATTTATTAAATTAGTTTTAAATTTAATTTTTAATAAAATAAATGAATTATTTAGAATTAAGAAAAAAATATTGAATAGAAAATGTTTTAATTAAAAAAATAATTGATTGATTCTTATGAATTTGATTGATTAAGTATAGTACTGATGTTGAAAAAATGATTAATGAAGTTTTAAATAAAGATACAAACGAAATTATTACAATTAAAAATTTTTTAGATATAAATTTAAAATATTATTGATTTATATTAAAAGAAGAATTAAGATATCTAGTAAATTTTGATAAAAACAATTTCTTATTAGATGATTTAAGCAATAAATGATATTATTTTATTGAAACAATTAAAGAAAATTATTTAAATAAATTGAAAACAAAATTTTTTGATGATTTAATTGCTACAGAAGTGTTTAATATATTAAGCAATTTTAATAATAATCTTTCTTTTGTTGTTGGATGATTTATTAGAGATACATTAATATGAAAAAATGCAAAAGATATAGATTTTGTTACTAATATAAGTATAGAACAATTAAAAGATGTTTTTAAAAAATATTGATTTGAAGTAAAAACCGTTTGAGAACATTTCTGAGTATTAATGGTAAGTAAAAATTGAAAAAATTTTGAAATAGCTAATTTTAGAAAAGACCTTAAAAATAAATGATTTTGAGCTACTGAAATAGAAATTTGAACTTTTGAAGATGATTTTATGAGAAGAGACTTCAATATTAATTCATTGTATTATAATCCTATAAAATGAATTTTACTTGACCCAAATAAATGATTTGATGATTTAATAAACAAAAGATTTAAATTCATTTGAAATCCTGAAGATAGAATAAGAGAAGATGTAATTAGGATTTTAAGAGTATTTAAATTTATGAAAAAAGGATTTTCACCTTCTAAAAACACCTTATCAGCAGCAAGAAATAATTTTAAATTATTATGCACAATGTGAAATTATGATAGAATAGAGCAGGAAATCGAAAAAATTTTATTCATTTAATTAATTTAAAAAAAATATTGCTAAACTTTAGCAATATTTTTTTAGTTTAAATATTTTTTAGTTCTATTTAATTATAAATTTTTATTTTGAAATTACATATTTTGCATTTTTATCCAATACCATTACTGGTTCATTAATCTTAAATTCTTCAAACATTTCTTCTCAGAAATTATCTTTTAGATTATCAATGAAATCTTCAGAATCTTTACATTTAAAATCATCTATGTATTCACAAATACAATTAAAAATATTTTTTGCTTTTTCATAAGTTTCTTCATCTACATTTGTAATTGCATTTTTATTAATTTCTGCTATTGTACTTGGATAAACTCAATTTTTAATCAACTCATATATTGTATTTGTTTCTGTAGTATTCTATACATCTTCATCTTTTAATTTTGTTAACAAAATTGTTTCAAATTGTTTTTTATATTTATCTTTAACTTTTATATCTATTTTTATCTATTCATGAGGTTCATATAAATATTTTAAGTTGAATTCGTTTGAATTGTATAATTTATCAAAATTTAATGCTATTTTATACAAAAGATCAATTACTTTTTCTTTTTTTTCATGGCAATCTTGTGTAGATGAATTTTGATTGCAACCTATTATATAATTTCAATTAATTGATGAAATTTCATTTGAAATCATTTTTTTAATTTCATTTTCTGTTTTTCATTCTTTATACTATTTAATAATTTTATTAATTAATTCACTAGTATTTGATGACATAATTAAGTTTATTCATTCATTTGATCATTGACTTCAATCACTAAATTCATCAGATTCAATTTCAATTATATATTCTCAATTTGCTCAATTTTCCAAAAGCTCATCTACTAAAGATTCATAATTTATTTCAATATTAAGTTCTATGTTTTTTTCTTTTCAATTTAAATTTATTGTATCACTAATTTTTATTTTTATATAATCATCATTTTCATTAATTATTCAATTTCCATTCTATAAATATCATTCATAAGAAATGGTTATCTATTCATAAATTTCTGTTAATCGATCAGTAATTCAATATTTTTCTTCAAATTCATCTAAATTCATTTCTTCTATTTTTTTTACAAAATCATTTAATGCTTTTTTGATTTCATTTAATGAAATTTTTTCTTCTTCTTTTCATTCTTCGTTATTATGAATTTTTATTGGAGTTAAATCTCAATACTATACAGAAATATATTCTCAAAATCATTCTAATGCTTCTTTATCACTTAAAATTGACTTAATAGATGATATTAAGTTTTTCTTAACATAATTTCAAATAAAATTATATAAATTTTCAGGACTAATAATTTGGTTAATATCAAATGTTCATTCTGATTTTAATCAAAAATAACTAAAATCATGGTATCTAGTTAAAGGAAATATTTCATTGAATGTTACTAAATCATTATATTCATTAATATTTTGTAAAAATTGACTTAATAATCTAGTTACTATTGTATTCTCATCTCAAACATTAGAACAAACCTACAATTTTAATTCTCATGTTTTTTTAAAATCGCTTAATATTGACATCTTTTTACTTTTTTAAAAAATAAATAAATTTTATTTTATTATATTTTTATTTAACTTTAAAATGCTTATTTATATAAATATGATTATAATTAAATTTTAATTTTTTTTTATATTTAAAAATGAAAAAAATATTATTCATATTATTCTCAGCATTATTATTTATAAATCAATCATTTGCTTCTTTAATTAATTTAGACAAAAATAACAATTTATATGAAAATATAAATGAAAACAAACTACAAAGTTTATTTAATTCATTACAAGAAAAGTGATTAGTAACTGATATTTGTTTTGAGGATTCGTACCCTTTCAATGATTGTAAACAAACTTCCTCAGCATATTTAATGTTAGCAATTAATTTTAAAAAACATAAATTAGAAGATTTTCTTAAAACATCAAAATATAAATGAATATTGCAAATTTTAGACTTCAGAATTTGTAAATTAAAATTAATTAAATATTTTAAAATGAAAAAATATCAAGAATGATTAGAAAGCTATTTAAAATGTGTTGATAATGTAGCACAGGACAAAATAGATCATTACAATTTGTTATTTAAAAATGTTTGACTAAGTTGAAATTATACAAATTTATTAAATATTGCAAATAAATATCCAGAATATTTACAAAAAAAAGAAATAAAAAATAAAAAATTACAAGAAGAAATTTCAAAAAAAATTAAATTAATTTTAACAAAAATATTTGAAATTTTTTCATCAATAATATTAATGTTTTGAATTATTGCTTTAATGATTTATTTAATGAGAGTTTATTCATTTAATAAGCAAATAAAGAACTTATTAGAAATTGTAAATAAAAATATTATTTTATTAGAATCTATAAATTATTTAAAAGAAGATCAAATAACTATTAAAAATAAATTAAACAAATTAAAAGAAAAACTATTAGAAATTAAGTCAAACTTCAATGAAAAAAACGAGGAAATTTTAAGTGGGTTATCTATTGAAATTGATGATATTTCTAGAGAAGTATTAAACTTAATAGATAAAGATAGCAAAGTTCCAGAAAAGGTAAATGAAATTAATAATAAAATAGAAGAAATTAAAAAATTATTTTAATAAATTAATCATTAAAAATATGAAAATAACTAATAAAGATACTAACGAATTAATTAGTTTTTATTCTAAATTTAAAAATTTAGAAGAAGAAATTTGACTATTAACATCTAAAGATGATTTGTCTATATACAGATTTAAAGCATTAGAAAAAAGATTTAAAGATATAATTGAAGAAATTGAGAAAAAAATTGACGAAATAAATAAATTAATTTCTCAAGAAAAAAAAGAAGAATATAAATGAAGTTTAATATTACAAAGAAAAATTTTAGAAAATTTATTATTTAAAATTAAAAACACTCTTAATAACTTAATGGAAAAATGAAAAAAATTTTGATATATTGATAATGAAATTTTTTTAGATTGATTTAATGAGCATCTTAATAATTCACAAAAATTAAATATTTCTTTAATAGATTTAAATAATAACAAAAAACTATCATATAAAGAATTAATTGAAGCAGAAGAAATTGTTAATGAAATTAAAAAAATAATTAAAGAAATTAAAAATTTAGATAATTTTTTTCTTTTAGAAAATAAAGATATAATTTTAAAAAAAATTAGTTTATTTGAATTATTATGACACTTAAGATATATCAAATGAATTAATGAAAAAAAGAAAAAATTAATAGATAAGTTAAAAAATAGTTTTGAAAATCTTAATTTTTGTTTTTCTATTTTTTCAGAAAAAAAAGATTATGAAAAAATTCTAGATAAAATTTTATACTTATTTAATGAAAATATAAAAAATATACAGATTTGAAATGAAAAAGATTTAGAAAATTTAGAAAAAAAAGTAAAAAAAACTAATGAAAATATATGAAAGCTATTTGATTTAGCATATATTTTATCTAATATTAGTGAAAAATCTTGTCAAGTATTTACTAAACATTGATTGTTAATTAAAAATTCTAAAAATAAAATTAAAGAAATATTTGATAAGATTTTAGCAATTAAAAATTTTGATGAATTTGATAATTATTTCAAAGAAATAAAGAAAATAAATGAATATTTTGAAAATGAAATAAATTGAATAAATGAAAAATATGAAAAAGTGAAAATTTCTGTTCTTGATTTTTTAAATTTAATTAAAAGTGTAAATTTGAGAACTATTTTTAATTGATTAGTTAATGATAAAGAAAATAAATTAAATGATTATACATTTTTCATAAATTTGAAAGAAAAATTATTAAAATTAATGTTTTCAGAATACCTTAAATGATGAGAAATGTATCATAAACTATTAAAATTTACAGAATTATTGCATAAAACTACTCAAAAGTATGTTAAAGTTAATAGACGAGAATTATTGGACAAATTAATTTCTGACAATAATATTGATTCATATGAACAACTTCTGAATTCAAGAAGCAAATTAAAAGAATACATAAAAAAATTAGAAGAAATTAATGAATTTTTGGAAAATAAAATTAACTCTGGGAAATATCATCCTATTTATTGACCAATAGAAATTAAATTAAAAGATTTATTAAACAAAAATATAGAAGACTTAAAAACAGAAATTTTAAACAATAATTTAGTTAGAAAAAAAAGATCAGTTAAATCATCTTCTAATGGTAAAAACAATAGTGAATGAATTTGATTTTTTGAATGAGCTACTTTGTGATATTTAAGTAACGAATTATTAGATGATGATGAGTGAAATGAAGATTGATCAGATTCTTTTGATAGTAGTTCATCGTCTGGTGATTGGAGTTCAGACTCAAATGATTGGGATTCAAGTTCTAGTGATTGGGGTCCATCATTTGATTCATGGGATAGTTGATGAGTTTCTGATTGGTAAATAGTTTTTTAAAAATATAAATTTTTAAAATTATCAATTAAATTAACATCTTTAAATATATATAATTGTTTTAAGTAAAAATAAAAAAGTGTATTTTTATACACTTTTTTTTATTTTAAAAAATTATTTTTTTTGTTTTTTATATTATTTTATTTTGTATAAATATTTAAGTGTTTTCAATTTTTATCTCATTTAATGTATAAAGTTGCATCTGCTACTCAATCTCAATCAGTATCTAAAACTTTATCTGAATATGTTTTTGTATCAAACCGAAGAAAACCACGACTATTATTTAATTTTCATAAATTTGAATTTCATTTCAATTGTAAATATTCCAAATTTGATAATTTAGTTATCTCAAGTGGTAAATTAGATAGTTTGTTATATCATAAATATAAATTAGACAATTTTGATAATTTTCATATTTCATTAGGCAAACTAGTAAGTTTATTATTACTTAACACTAATTTACGCAAATTTGATAACCTTCATATCTCTGAAGGTAAACTAGAAATATTATTATACCATAAATTTAATGTAGTTAAATTTTTAAAATTTCATATTCATCTAATATCAGATATCTTTTTATTATTACAAATTATTCTTATAACTTTAGAAGCATCAGATTTCAAAGTCCAAGTTCAATTTCAATTATTTACAAATTTTAAATATACTTTTTTTCTATTTCTTCAGTCACTATCATATGCTCATTCAGTAAAATAAGGACTACTTAAACAAGCTACAAAATTTTTATCATAAAATAATAAACTTCATTTTAAAGCATTATCTTTCACAGAATTAGAAGAATTATTCAAAGTTATTGCTTCTGATTTTTCTGATTTTTTCTTTTCTTTTTTTACATAATTTTTAAAATTATTTTCTTTTTTCAATTTATTATCATTTCTTTTTTCTGTTAAATTATTTGTATTTTTTATTGTATTTTGACTTATTTTATTATTGTTTCACAGATTTCAAATTATGTCTTTCCAATCATAAACATAATAAATTACACTATTGTTTACATTATTTATTAAATAAATTTTTATTATTGTTGATAAAGTGTTTCAAACTACATCAAATAAACTTATTTTTGAAGATGTATTTGTATTTTCATTAATATTTTCTCTAATAGGATTATTTATATTGTTAAGCGATTGTATATTAGATTTCACCAATGTGCTTACTCAAATGTTAGTTACTAATAAAATTAATGCTAGTAAATAATTAGCTCTTACCATAATCAATAATTTTTAAAATTTAAAATAACTTTTTTAATTATTATAAATTTTTTTTGATTATAACAAAAATTATTTTTATTATTAAATTTATTTTAGATTAATTTAAAAACAAAATATACTATAAACTTAACAAAAATTTTTATTTTGCTTTAATTTAAATTAAATTAATTTCTTTAAAAAGAATAATTAAAATTTAATTTAACATTTTAAATTTTAAATTTTTAAAACTATATAAAAATTAATAAATATAATAATAATTGTAACTAATTAAACAAAAAAATAAAAAAGAGAATATTAAAAAATTTCTGTATAATTTAAGAAATTAAAATTAATTTTTATTTTTTAAACTATTTTATTTAATGTCAACAACAATAAATTACATTAAATTATATAATCAAAATGAATTTAAAGAAATAACAACTTTAAAAAATTTTATAAAAAAAAATAAATTATTACTGGATAATGAATTAATAAATGAAATATATTGATGAGATTTTGATGTTTTTAAATATGATTTAAAAGTGTTACAGAATAAGAAAAATAAAAAATATTATGTCGAATATGAATATGCTAATGAAGTATATGATTGATCAATTTTCAATTATTATTTAAAAGTATTTAAATTAGACTATTTATTAAAACCTAAAATAACAAAAAACTTATATATAAAAAATAAATTATCCTTTAAAAATATTAAAAAAAGATGATTATATTTTGTTAATGATACAATAATGTGATGTAGAGATATAACTTGAGTTATTTGACAATGATTTAATAATAAAGCTAAATTAGATAAAAATTATTTAGATAAAAATAAAGATTTAAAACAATTAATAAAAAAGAAATGAATAAAAAAGACTATAAGAGTTTTAAATAAAAATGATGAGTATGCTGAAATTTTAGATTGATTAATTTGTACAGAATGTAGTTGTTTAAATAATAACTTTCGAGAAATTAAGTATAAAGAAAATAAAAATCTTAAAAATATAAATATTGTATTTAAATGTCAACATTGTTGAGAAATAAACTTAAGAGAAATTAATTTTTTTTAAGTTTAGAAATTTAAAAAAATTTAAATTTGTTTAAATAAAATAATTTTTAATTTATTAAATTTGTATGATATTTCATACATTTTTTTTTGATTTTAAATTTTATTTTTTTATAAAAAAATTATTTTAAGATTTAATATATTTATAAATATATATTTTATTTATATTCTTTTTAAAAAAATTTTATATTTTTTTAAAGTTTAAAAAAAAATTAACTTTAATAAAAAAAATATAAAAATTATATTTGCTTAATTAAAAATAAATTAAAAACATTTAAAAAACTTAACTTTATTTAAAAAATATTTAAATTATATTTATATTTAATTATTAATTAATTCAAAATGATACAATTAATAATCACATTTATTTTGTTTCATATTATAGTAGCTGAATTTATGTTTAATTCAGAACCTAAAGAAGATATAAAAACAGATGATGTGTTCTATTTTATAATTTTATATTCATTTGCGTTTCTATTTATAATTATTATTTGATTTTTTATAACTAAGGTTATTACTTTTTGAACAGCAAATGCTGTTCTTCAACCAATTGAAGGTACTAATCTTATTTCTACACTTTCGTTAATTTTGCTATCAACATATTTAATTCTTAACTTAATTGTATACACTTATAATTTATTTAAAAAATTAATTCTTTTTAAAAACACTGATAAAATGAAGAAAAAAGAAGTTTATTTAATATTTCTTTCTGTATCAATTTTTATAATTCTTCATTCTTGAATTTTTTGAATCAAATTTAACTTATTAATAATTAATGTAATTTTAAGTATTTTATTTCTTATGATTTTATATTTATTATTTGAAAAAATTAAATATAAATTTTTAAAAAAGAAAATATCTAAAATTTATAAAAATTTAATTATTGAATGAAGAAAACATGAAGCTGAAGAATTAAGAAATGCAATAATGTTTGATAAAACAGAAGAAATTGAAAGATACGTTAGAATGTATCAAGATCTTTACTAATTAAATATAAAAAAATGTTTTGAATAAAAATACATAACAAATTTGAAGATAAAGAGTACAATATTCTTAATGAAGTAGAAAATATTAAAATTGAAATAAAAATAATTAGTGAAGCATTAAGAAAATTTATAAAATACACTTGAATAGCTGACGAGAAATTAATAAATAGATTAAAAAATAATTTATTTAAGTTGTTAAAGATGATAGAAGAAATTGAAAATTCTTATCAAGATGTAGATGTCACTAATTGACAATTAAAATTAGTTAAATTAAGATTAAATTTATTAAAAAATTCCATTCAAAAACAAATAGAAAAAATTGTTTTAATTGAAAAAAATAATGAAATGAATCTTAAATTGCTAAAATTAATTTCTTAAATTGTGAAAAATTTATTAACTTCAAAAATCAATTAATTTAATATAATAATCTTCTAAGCTAACTCACCATTGCTTTCAAAGAAATAATTCATTTTCATTTACACCGCAATTGATTAAATCATTTATAAATTCACATTTTAAATTTTGTCAAAGTTTTTTAATTGAATTTATAAAAATTTCATTATGTATTCGCTCATATATTTTCTTATCAGGATATTCAAACCAAAAAAGTCGTCAATAAAAAAGAAGAAATTTTTTTACAAATAAATATAAATAAATTTTGAAAAATTCTTCCTTAAAATAAGAAGATTGTTTATTAAATTTATCTAAAATGTTATTTTTTTCAAAAAAATTTTTAATTTCCTAAACAAAAAAATCTAATAAATAAGAATTTATTTCTTGTTCTTTTTTTTGTTCTTCTTTAATATCTTTAATTTTCTCTAAAAATTGTATAAAAAAATCCAATCACTTAAATTCGTAAAAATTGTCGATATTTAAAAATGAATTATTATCAAAAGGAATTGTTTTTTCCATAATAACTACTTTCTTCTTCATTTCTTCTTCATTTTCTGCATTAAAATCATATACTTTTCAAAGATATTTATAATACTTATCTCACAATTTTTTCTATATCATATTTTCTAAATAACAACAGTTATAATGTATGTTTTTATTTTTATCACTTGTTGCATTAAGAAATTTAACAACTATTGGTTTATTAACTTTGTAAGATATATCATACACCTTTCTTGACACTCATTCTCAAATTTTCTTTCATTTAGTTAAATCTTTAATTTCAGGGTTAAATTTTAGCATTTTATTTAATAAAATTAATCTTAAAGTTATTTATTTTTATAATAATTTTTTTTAAATTTTTTCTTTAAATATTTATCAGCATATATAATAAGTTTTACTAAAACATAATAATTTAAACACATTTACTATTATTTTCTTTAAAGATAATTCTGATGTTTATGATTTAAAATAAGGTGTATAATTTAATAATTTAAATAAAATTTTTATTTTTTATAATTAAAAATTATTTTTTATGGATGTAAAATATAAACAAATAGATTTATTATTTTGAAGAAGTTGATATCATATATTGAATAAATTTTTAGAAAAATTTAAAAATAAAAAAATCAATTTAATTACTCCTTATTTAAATTGTTTTAATACAACTTATAGCTTGTTTAAAAATATTGATAACATATATTTTCTAGAAGCTTATTATGATTATAATGATAATAAATACAAGTACAATTTTGAGTATATAAAAAATTTATTAGATTATTTTGTACAAAATAGTAATTGAGATGAAGTTTTTGTTTTCTCTTTATTAGATTATTTTTGAACAAATAATGAGGAATTAGATAAAATTATTAGTGAAATTTATAAGTATAGAAAAAAAATAAATCTAATAATTATTTTGGATGTGGTTGTAAGTTGAGAAAACTATAAAACACTTGAAACATTCAAGAAATGAAAAATTGACTTTTTAATCAATTGAAAAAGAAAATTTTTTAAAAGTTATTTACATTGAAATTTAATCTTTAAAGATATTTATGAAAAAGAAATAAAAAATATTTTAAAAACAAATAAAATAAATATCAATAAAAAAATAAATAAAGTAGAAAAATATAAAAATTATTTTGATCAAATAATCAATACTATAGATATAATTGATGACGAATTTTTAAAAGAACTAAAAAATAATACAAATTATAAGAAAAAAGATAAATACTTATTATTTTACATTTTGTATAGTATAAATTTTCTATTGCCAAAAATATTAAAATACAATTTAAAACATTTTAAATTTTTAGAAAAATTAGACTTAAAAGAAATCAAAGAATGAAAAGTCAAAATAAATAAAAGAATGCTTAATTCAATATTTAAAAATTTTGAATTATTAAAAAATGATATTTCAAGTATAAGCAAAATATTTAGTAGTTTAATTTATATTTTCGATTTTTTTAATGTTTATACAATTGAAGAATTAGAGTATTTATTAAAAAAACTAATAGAGAAAAGAATTTTATCAATAAAAACTAATGATGAAATAGAAGAATTAAAATATTGGTTTAATATTCTAGAAAAAAATTATTATTTAGTTAAAAATTCAGAAATAAGCAAATTTACTTCATTTGATAGACAATATATTGATTATTTAGAAAAAATAAAATTAAAAAAATATTGAATTAAGTTTTTACTTCCAAAAAATAAAAAACATTTTAATTGAATTTATTTTTTTAACACAAACATATCAAAACAACAAAATATTTCAGAAAACAAATTTAAAAATAAAATAATTAGTAAAGAAGAATTTAAAAAATTATCAGATGAAAGAGTAAAAAAATTATTAGAAAAATTAAATATTTCAGAATTCAAGAAAAGTGTAATGTGGAGAACAAATTATAAAGACATTTTATCATATATTAAAGATAAAGAAAAAATAGAATGAAAAAAAATATCAATTAACGAAAAAAACAAATTGCTCTTGAATAGTATCAATTCAATAAATTGATTCTTAATTTTATATAAATAAAAAAAGAAATGAAAATATTAAGTTTTGACACATTTCATTTTGAAAAAAGTAAAAATGATTTAATTGAATTAAAAAAATTAGTTGAGGAAAATGAACTATACCTTTTAATAAAAAAAAATAAAATAGAAAAAAATTTAGAATTAAAAAACTGATTAAATTCTTTAATAAAAGCAAAGATATTTATTTACGGTAATGAAGAAGAATTGAAAGACATAATATATAAAAATAAATTATTTAAAGACAACATAGATTTATATTTATCAAATACAACAAACAAAGTTTATGAATATTTAGAAAAATACATAAACAAAAGTTCTTCTTATTTTGATTTTAATAATAAAGAGTTAGTAAGAAATATCTTAAATAAAAAAGAATTGAAAAAATTCAATATTAAATTTTATGATGAAATAAATGATTTTTTAAATAAAGAGAAAGATGATTTTAAAGTTTGGATTATAAAACCAAATAAATGAGCAACAAGTAAATATGTTTTTTCTTGAAAACGTAATGAAATCTTAAAATTCTTTAATGAGTATAAAAATATTTTTGAAGAAAAATGAGTTCTAATTGAAGAACTTATAAAATGAAAATTTTATTCAATAGATATTATTTGAAAAAGAAATAATGAAAAAAACTATTTTTCTATCTTTCCATCAATCAATGTTTATCTTTACAAACATATAAATAAAAATTGATGATATTGAAACATACTAATTGATAACAATAATAATAAATTTGAAGAAAAATACATACAAAATAAAATTAAAGATTTTATAACTAATTTATTAAAAGAAACAAAAGTAAACTGATTTTTTAATTTTCATATTGAGTTTTTTTTAACAGAAGATAATGAAATTAAAATAGTTGAAATAAATCCAAGATTATGATGAGTAAGATTTGATTTATATTATCATTGGTATAGATTATCACAAAACAAAGGATTAAATGATTTTTTAAAAGATATTTCTTTATGGAAAAATGATTTTTTTAACTTATTTGATCTAGAAAAAATTTATATTTGAAAATTAAACTTTTGATTTGAAAAATTTCATCTTAAAATTTGAAACCTGAAAGAAAATAAAATAATATGATTTAAAACAAAAAAAGTAAAAAAGGCATTAAATCATATTTTATTAAATAAATATAAAAAAACAAATAATTATTATTTTAAAACAATTAAAAATTCAGATATATTTTTGTGATATAACACAATAGAAAATTGATGATGATATTTTTATAGAATAAATTTTTATTGTAAGTATAAAAAGAAAATTAATAAAAAAAGAGTTTCAAAAAAAATATTGCAAAAAATCTTTAAAAAACAAGAAAAATTTTATTTAAAATAGAAAAAATAAAATACTTGTCTAAATAGTTTATATTATTTTAATTCATAAAATTTAATTAAATATGTTTAATCCAATAACATTTAATAATTGAAAAGAAATAAATTTGTTAATTAAAAATCAGGAATTTTTTAATAAAAGTGTATATTGAAAAATTCTATTTTATTGATAGCTGTTAAAGGAATATAATTTTTATTTTTCAAATTGAATTATTTCTAAAGATTTAGAACAAGTTTTTCTTGAAAAAATTAAAAATAAAGATAAAATAGATTGAGAAATTAAAGAATAGTTAAAATATTCTTATAATACTTTTTCAGATACTTATGTAAGTAAAGATAATGTATTAGATTTTTTAAATTATTATTTTAATTATTCAAAATACGCAAAAAAAGATAATAAACTAATCGAAATAGTAAATTCAATAAATAAAAAATTATTTAAAAATTAGAAGAATAAAACAAACAAAATAATAAAAGAATTAATATGAATAAATTCTGTTGAAAGATACTGTGACAATTTAGTTAATAAAAGATTTATAAATAATTTACAAAAACAAACAAAAAAAGAAATATTAAAATTTAATAATATTTCAAATCATAATAAATTTCTAAAAAAAATAGAAAAATTAAAAAAAGTTTATTTTGAATTTATCAAAAATTTTCTTTGAGAACAATATAAATGATTTTTAAATTTTTTTAGAATATTCTTAAAAGAAAATGTTTCTTTTGTTTTTGATAATTACTTTCCAAGTGCTAATACCCATTCTTATAAAGAAAAATGAGAAATAAAAATAAAAATTACCATTTGACCCAATTCAGATATACAAACAGTATTTCATGAATTAACTCATGCTTTACAAAGAGCTATAAAAATTTATTATTCTCTTCAAATAAGAGACTGACAATATATTGTTATTTTGAATGAATGATGAGCAAATCTATTTGCATACAACATAATTAAATATTTAGAAGAAAATAACTATATAGAACAGTTAAATGACTTCATTTTAAACAAAACTAATAATGTTGACATAAATACATCTAATTTTGATATAAGATTTTTTAAATACCTTCTTGACAAAAAAGAAAAATATGTGAATTGATATACGTTAATCTATTACTATTTCTTTCAAAATAATAATTTCTTTTTAGCTTTTACAAAATATTTAGATACTATTAATAAACAAATAGAAAAAGAAACTTAGTTATGATAGCTATCTAGATTGACAAAAAATTATGTGGCTATTGATCCTGAAAGTAATAATTTAATTGAATGATTAGATAAAAAAATAATTAGTTTTAAAGATTTTTTCTATCAAGTTTGAATAGATTACAAATATAAATTATTGAAAGAATGAGAAGATAAAATAAAATTAATAATCTAATAATTTTTTTTACTCTTTAATTTCTCTCTTTTTTCTAAATACTTTAATTAATTACAAAAAATTTTAGTTAAAATATTAAAAAAATACTGTTTAAACAGTATTTTTTTTGAATTAAAATGTTGAAATTTTTAATTTTTCTCTATTTTTTCTCTGTTTAATTTCAATGATTAAAACTAATTAAATATTCTATATTGTAGAATAATTATTTAAAAAGATTTTACTTTTTTTTAAAATTATTTAATTTAAATTAAATTAAATTTTTTTAATAAAGCAAATATAAAATATATTAGAAGTAGATGCAAATGAATATATTTATCCGATAAAAAATAATTTATTTATTTAATTATAATTAATTATGGAAATTAAAAAGAATTCTTTAAATATTTTGATTTGAAATATTTGATGAGGTAAATCGCATTTTATTAAAAAATTTTGATTAGAAAAATATGTAGTTTCACCTGATGAAATAAGAAAAAAATTTTTTAATGAATTATTTTTTATAAATAATAATGAATTAAATTTTTGAAGTTTTTATAGTTGAATTGATGATCAAGCTTGGGAAATAGTAAAAAAAATTGTTATTGAAAGAATAATAAATTGATTGCCAGTTTTTGTGGATGCTACTTTTGTGAAAGAAAAAACAAGAAAATGATTTATGATTTCAATTTTAGATGAAATTAAAGAAAAAGATAAAAAATTATTTAAAGAATTAGAATTAAATTATTTTATTTTTAATAATACATTAGAAAATTCTTTAAATAATAACGAAAATAGATTCAATAATAATTGACATTTTATTGATAAAAAAATTATTGAAAAAAAGCAAAAAGAATTAAGAGAAACTATTAAAAAACTAAAAAATGATAATGAAAATTTTTCTTTTTGACAAGATAAAAAAGAAGTAAATAATATTTTTTTCGTATTTGATAATGAGGAAAAACAAGAATATAAATTTGAAAAAATAGAAATAATTAATAGTGATTATTTTTTAATTGATAAAAATAAAGAAGATTTTAAAAATAAAAAAATAATTATTTTATGATGATTTTATTGAGATAGTAAATATTTTGAAGAAATTATAAAGAATTTTTCTGATGAAAAAACATTAGAAATAGATAAAAATGTATTTTTTATTTTTAATTGAGATCTGTTTTGAGAAAAAATAAATGAAAATTTAGATATTTTAAAATTAATGTATAAAATTATTAAAATCAATAAACAAGGAATTATTAATTATTCTTTTAAAGACAGAGAGTACATTCAAGCATTAGAAGTGTATTATAAAAACATTTTATCAAATGAGAAATTTTTTAATTTATCAGCTGAAGAAAGACAAAACTTAGAAAAACAATTTAATAATTTTTCTTCAGAAACATTATTCAAACTAGATAAAATTTGAAATAATGAAGAAGATTTAAAAACAATTAAAAATATTTTATCACTTACTAAAACTTTATTTTGAAAAAATGAATTTAATACAAAGTATACTCTTATCATTTCAAATAAAACTAAAGACAAATGAGATAATTGAATAATTATTTCAAATCAACAAATAATAGATTTTGATTTAAATAATTTACCTTATATCCTTTTAAATAAAGATTGAAAGAAAGGAAATTTAATTATTGATGAGAAAATTAAAAAAATTTTAAAGAAAAAATATTGAAAATTTTATTTTAATATTTCTAATATTTTAGAAAATAATTTCAATATTTTGAATAAATGAATTTATAATGATTTTATTTGATATTGAAAATTTTTAATTTTAGATTAAAAAAATATATATTTATTTTTTAGTTTGTAAATTTTTTAAAATTTTTAAAGAAACAATTAAATGAATTTTAAAAAAAATTGAATGAAAAAATAAGATTAAATATACTGCCAAAAAAATATAAAAATTATTTTACTTTTATTTTTTTTAAAATAAGATTTAATTGTTTTTATCTTTCTTAATTAAAATCCATGAAATTTTATGAAAATTATTTAGAAAAAATAAATCAAAAAATTGAAGAAAAAAATAAATTTTTTGAATTTATTAGAAGTAAATGAGTAAAAATAGATTTTAATTGACATTATGTAATTTTTTCATATTCTTCTAAATATTTTAAAGAAGTATTTAAAAAATTTGAAATAATAAGAGAAAAAATAATCAAAAAATCAAAAAAATTTATTGAAAATAAACTTGACGAAAAAGAATTTAAAAAATTTTTATTAAAGTATTTAAATATAGAAGATACAAATTATATTAATTCAAACATTATTGATAAGTTTATAGAAGAATTATCAGAAAAAAAAGAATTTAAAAAAAGAAAAAGAGAAGATGATAATATTAGTGAACAAATTCAAAGTATTGAATTTTTAAATAATTATTTTTGTCCAGCAAATCTTTGGGGAAGTATTGAGAAAAAAGCTAGATGAATTGCTTTTGATAATTTTACAAAAAAAATTGTGTTAAAATCATTTACTAAATTTCACAATATTCATAATTGAGAAATTTCTTTTTGACTTATAAAAGAAAAATTATTAAATAGACTAAAAAATAAAATTAATGATACTATTTATATAAAAATTGATGAAAAAATAAATTGATTTTTATGACTATTATGATATGATAAATATAATGATGATTTTTTATTTGCTACTAAATGAACATTAGAAAGATATAATGCTGAAGATAATTCTGAATTTATAACAATTTTTAAAGAATTATTTAATAAACATTTTGATAATATAAAAAATTGAAATAAATTAAAAAAAGAATTATTAGAATTTATAAAAGAAAATAATTGCACCTTAATATTTGAAGTAGTTGATGTAGAAAAAGATCCACATATTATAGCTTATGATACTTGATTATATTTGCTTAATATATTAGAAAATAAATTTAAAGATAAACAATTAAATATTGATTTAGAAGATTTTAGAAATAAATATTGATTTTTGTGATTTAATGAAATTAAATTTAATAGATTCATAAAAGATAAAGAAGATTTAAATGTTTTTGTAAATGATTTTATAGAATTTTTAAAAGATTTAAATAATAAATGAAAAGAGAAAGATTGAGATTTTGAAATAACTATTAATGATTTAAATAAACATCCTTGAGTATTTTGAGGAAAAATATTAAATGACGATGAAACAAGTGAAATATGATTGAAAAAAGGTATAAAAAACATGGAAGGAATTGTTATATACATATATGATAAAAATTGAAATATTGATATGTATAAAATTAAGTTTTGATATTATTTATTTAAAAAATTATTAAAAAATTCACAAAATATTAAGCTAGTTAAATACAAATCTTTAGAAGAATATTTAAATGATTCAAAAATTGAATTTGACGAAGATGAAGTAAAAATATTAGAAAGATTATTCAAAAAACAAAAAGAATTATGAAGAGAATTAACAAATAAAGAAATTTTGGAATTAATTTAAGATCTAAACAAAATTTATTTTATTAAATTTAAATCTATATTTATAAATAATTTTAAAAAATAAAAAAAGTTTTTATAATGTGAATTTTATTATTTAAATTCTTTAAATATGAATTTTTTAATTAATTATTTATCAAAAATTGAGTATGATTATATATTTTTTAAAGATGAAATTTCAAACACTAAAAATAATGAAAAAACAAATTATAAAATTTTACAACAATTAGAAAAACATAAAAATATTTTACAAACACAAATTTTGATTTCAATTTTTGAGTTATTAAATAATCTGTTTAATGAAAATAAAAATCAAGAATTAATTAAAAAAATGGATAAAAAATATAAAAATGATTTTGAAAGTAAAATATCAAGTTTTTGAATTCTTAAAAATTTCAAAGAAAATTTTTTGTTAAAAGAATTATATGAAAAAATGATTAGTTTTGATTTAAATAATGAGGAAAAAATTAATAAAATAATTAAAGTAGATGTTTTATATTGAGAAATGTTAAAAATACTAGATTCAATCAGAATAGATACTTTATTTTTAATTTTTGAATTAGAAAATTTTTTTGATAATTTAAATTCAAAAAATCGGATTAATCAAGATTATAATACTGAAGTCGAATACAATTTATTTAAAATAAATTTATATAAAGAAATTATTGACTCAGAATTTGAATCTAAAAATTGATATAACCATCCTTGAAACTTAAGTTCATATTTTTTTAATTTAAATTTAAATGAAACTTTTTCTAAACAAAATATAAGTTTCTATATAAGTCTATGTAAATATTTCTTACATTAACATTAATTGTGTAAATTATCAATTATCTATCTAACTAAAAAATTATTTATTAATTAAAAAAATAGCTTATAAAAGCTATTTTTTTTTAAACTTATTTTTTTATCAATAAAGTAATAATAATTGTTATTATTTAACATTAATCAATTATGTTATCTCTAAATTTCAAAATAATTTCGTTATTTTTACTTCAAGTTATAGCGTATGAAATATGATTTTTTCGATTTTCATCAATATTACTTTTTGAAAATGGGATAATGTCAATATCAAAATTTCAATTATCGAAATCCTATTTATAATTATAACTTCAAATAACAATTTTTTCTGTATCAAAGAATGATCAATATACAATTCAATCTCAATTTCAAAATGGATTAAAATCACTATATACTTCCACATCAAAGATGTTTTCATCTCTTTTAGAAAATTTTCATCCAAACTAAGATTTAAATAAATTCTTTACTAATAAATTGAATTCTTCATCAATATTGAATTTTCTATTTTAGTATCATTGTCATTAATTTCCTATTCTTTTTTTAATATTGAATAAATTTTTTCTGTAAATTTTGAAAATTTTTTAATATTTTTTTTTATTTAGTTTGTTTATGTGGTTTTCGATTTTATTTTTGTTGATTAATCAAAAAATTCTTCAATTATTATCAACTAAAGTAACTTCTATTTTTTTCTTTTTTCCTATTAAGTTTAATATTTTATTTAAATCAAAATTTATCTAAACTCAAATTTTTTTTCATTTTGAATTTGCTATCGGAAATCAAAAATATTTTGAATATTTATTTATTAAAAAATTTATTTTTAATTTAACTTTTTTTTCTTTTATTTCATCAAATCTAAAAAGCTCAGTATTCTTAACTATTTGAGCCATATTTGCCTTAAATTTGTTCAAATTCCTTAAATTAATTTTTAAATAAATTCATTTGAATTTGTTCTTTATTTTTTCTTTTGTATCATCAAAAAATATCGATATTCAATATCTGTCATAGTTTACTTGAATTTTTCACATTTTCTAAATGTTACAAATTAAATTAAATCTATCAAATTAATTTTATAATATTCGCTTAATAGTACATTTATGAATAAAAAATAATATACAAAAAAATATCAAAAAACAATCTAATACTAAAAAAAATATTGTTTTAAGTTGTTTTAAATAAATAAAAAAAATAGAGTAAATAAAAACAAATAAAAATAAATTTATAAAAACTTGAAAAAAGTGAGTCAAAATAATTGATTAAATATAATATTAAACAAATCAAATATTTAAATTTTAAAATAAAAAAATTTATGTCTGAACTTTTAACTAAATTAACAAATGAAGAGACCTTAAAAAACATCTATAGTAACGTTAAAGCATTTGATTATTGAGAGTGAGAAAATAAAGAAATATTATTACAATCAAAAGCATCTGAGACAATAACAATAAATCCAATTAGAAGTATTTCGTGATGAGAAATTGTCTTAGGATTATTGATTTTTTTAATTGAAAATTGAATTTCAGATTTGCATGTAGAAGCAAATAATTCTATACTTTATAGAATAAGATATAGAAAAGATAAGAAATTATTTTTACTTAAATAGAGTGAAATAAGAGAATATGTGAAGAAAGTATTATTTTATTATTTAGAAAATGAGGAATTAGTAGAGAATAAGTTATATTTTTGGGATATTTTATTTATAAATGACAATATAGAAATAGTTTATGAAAAAGTACAAATAAAAAATAAATTGAAAGAATTATGAGTTTCGGAAAATTTTATAAATGAATTTAATGAGTTAAAATATAAATTGTTTTGATTAAAAAGAATAGATGAAGCATTTAGAACATTATTAAAACTTGATAATCAATCAAAAAATCAAGATACCTCTTGTGATTTAATATATAAATTTAATTGAGAAATTAAGAAATTTTCATATAGAATTGCTTATAAAAGGCAAAGTATCGCTATAGAATGATTGCAATTTTGAACAATTGTTATAAGATTATTGATGACTAAATTTTTTACATTAAAAGAGTTATGAATTAGTGAATATGAATGATTTTTAAGAAAAAAAATTCTTGAAAAAAAATTAAATATAATTTGATGAGAAACTAATTCTTGAAAATCAACCACAATTTTTTCATTATTAAAAGAAGTTTATGATGCTAATGATTGACAAATCAAATTATATACAGTTGAAGAACCTATAGAAAAACAATTATGATTTGTAACACAGTTAGAAATACAAGATTGAGCATGAAATGAAAATGAAAATTTCAAATTTAATGATGCTGAAAGATTTTTAATGAGATGAGATCCGGATGGTATTTTAGTTTGAGAAATAAGAGATTACGACACAGCTAATTCAGCATTAAAGTTTGCTTCAACTTGACATTATACTTATGCCACTTTACATATTAGTAATGTATTTTGACCTAAAGATAGATTTAGAGCTTGGGGAATTTCAGAAGATTCTTTAGCAGTTTTATGATTTGTTGAAGTAACAGAATTAGTAACAAGATATGAAAATTCTAAAGAAAATCAAGTTTATAAACTAAAAGAAATTTTTACAAAAATCGATCAAAACAAATTAAATGAATACATAAAAGAATTAGAAAAACCTCTGGAAGAACAAAATTTTAGTAATTTTTCTAAAGAAGAAATAAGTTTATATAACTTAATAGCACAATGAGATACAACTATACAAGATTTATTTAATGTTTTTGCTAATAATAACAAAAAAGATATTTCTTTACTATGATTAAAAGATATTTATCATAAATATTTAATGTATTTGCCTTCTTATTTTTCTAACAGGAATTTAGATCCTGAATTGATTAAGAAAAAAGAAAACATTAAATTGTTTTTAAGATTTTTATTTGATAAAGACAAATGATGATTAGATATATTTAATGAAAGTAAGACTGAATTATTTTTTAAATCAATCTTTTTAGAATGATGAGAAAAATATAAAGAAGCAGTTAAACATATTTTATTAAAATTTAAAACATATTTAGATGAGCAAAAAAATTTGAATCAAGATAAAGATAAAATATTTAATGATGTTAAAGAATTTGTTTTATGAAAATATATAACTAATGAATGAGTAAATTTACCATTTACATTTATACAATTTTATAAATTCTTGTTAGAACAAAAAGTTGTTTTATGAAAAAAAACAAAATGAGTTACTCCAATAGTAGAATTTTTCGATTATGATGAATATGAATTATTGAAACTTTGATTAAAAAATGTACTTTTTGAATCAACATCTTTTACTCCAATGGTATTATTTTGATTATTAAAAATACAAAAAATTAATAACCAATGAAAATATGTAATAGATATAAGAAACATTCTAAAAATGTTTAAAACAGTTTATAAAGTATAAAAACATAAAATTTATAAACAAATATTCTCAAAGAGCTTTTTTAAAAAAGCTCTTTTTATTTTATAAAAAATAAACTATAAAAATTAACTATATTTTTATTTATACTTTTATTTAAAAAATAAATAAAATAAATATATAAAATAAAGTTATAATATGATTTTTTTAAAATTAAAATTTATCATATGTCAAAAGAATTAATTAAAAATATAAAACAAGAATTATTAAATGAAGGAAAAAAGATTCAGAACATAGAAATTGATAAAATTTTAAAGAAAAGTATTTGAGAATATTGAATGTACATTAATTATAACAGATCTTTTGAGGAAATAAAAGATTGATTAAAACCTGTATGGAGAAGATTACTTTATTCTATGTATGAACAATGATTAAAATACTGATGAGCATACAAAAAATCTGCTAATGTAGTTTGATACTGTATGGGTAACTTTCATCCACACTGAGATAGCTATTGAACATTAGTATATATCTCTCAAGATTTTTCATTAAGATATCCTTTATGAGATCCACAAGGTAATTTTGGTTCTATTACTTGAAGTTGACCAGCTGCTTCAAGATATACAGAAATTAGACCTTCAATTTATACTCAAGAACTATTATTTGATAATTTAAATGAAATTTCTAAAGATACTTTCTTCAAACAAAATTTTTCATGAGAAAAACTCGAACCAATCGTATTACCAGCTAAATTACCATTTTCTTTATTAAACTGAACAACATGAATTTGAGTATGAACATCTACAAAAACAGTTCCACATTATTCTAAAGAAGTTATTAAATCATTAATTAAACTTATCCAAAATAATGAATATGATATCTCTAAAATAATGAATCCTGAATCAATTTTATATAATGATATAATTATTTCAAAAGAAGACAAAGAAAATATCTATCTTAAAAACTGAAAATGAAAAATAATCTATAGATGAAAATATGAAATAATCAAAAATAAAAATAAACAAATTATAAGAATCATTTCCTTACCATTAGAAGAAACTGTTGACAAATTTATAGATAAATTAAATAAAGCTATCAAAGACAAAAAAATCACTGAAATTAAAAAAGCAAAAATGATTTGAATGAATTATGATAAAAATAAAGTTCTAAACTTAAATATTGAATTAGAAATAGATAAAAATTCATCAATTAATGTTTTAATAAACAAATTATATAAATACACAAATTTTGAATCTTCATTTAATGTTTCATACACATTTATTGATTGAGACGAAATAGTGGATTTATCAATCAAAGATATATTACTTAAACATATAAATTTTAGAAGAAAAATCCTATTAAACATATTTGAAAATAGAATTAAAAAATTAAATAGAGAGTTATTAGTTAATGAAGCTAAATTATTAGCATTAAATAATATTGAAGAAGTCATTAAAATAATCACAAAAGCAAAATCAGATGAAGAAATTTTAACAAAATTTGAAAAAAAATTATGAATTAAAAAAGAATATTGAGAAATTATTTTAGAAATAAAATTAAGAAACATAAAAAAATTGGATAAAGAACAAATTAAAAATAAAATTAAAGAAATCAAAGAAAAAATAAAATACTATAATGAACTCATTAATAATAGAGAAAAATTAAATGAATATATGATTAATGAACTAAAAGAAATTGAAAAAAAAATATTTAAAAATGATATAAGAAGAGGAGAAGTTATTGAATTAAATTCTACAAATGAAAAAAATAAAAGAGAAATTCTATCAAATAATGAAAAAGAGCACTATCAAAATTATGATGTAACATTATTCATAACTAATAAATGAAATATTATTAAAACAAAAAACGAATGAAAATTAAAAATAAAAAAGAAATTTCTTTCTGACTGAGAATATTATTTATCAACATTTAATGTAAAAAATAAAGATAATCTTCTATTGATTTTATCAAACTGAAAATTTTACAAATTAGATACTTTATATAAATTAGAATTAGATAAAAAATTAAATATTTCTTCAATTTTAAATAAAAATATTTCAGAAAACATTATTTGAATCATTACTGAAGATAATCTAAAAGATTCTTTATGAGAATATTTAGTATTTGATATAAATTGAAAAATTAGTAAAAAAGAAGTGAAAATTGAAGATTTTAATTTAAATAAACTTGATGAATTAGAATACAAAAATTTAAAAAATTGAACTAAATTATTTTCAATAAAAAATTGATTAAAATTATATAAAATCAATAATGAAATTATAGGTAAAAATTTAATTATGCTTTGAAATTGAAATTTAATTAGAATAAAATTAAGTAACGAATTTATTAACGAATTAACATCAAAATTTAAAACTTTTATTAAAACTGATAAACTTCTTTCAGCAGAAATTAATATTAAAGATGAAAAAGAATTAGTTATTCATCTAAAAAATGAAAAATTAAAAACTAAAATTGAAAATATTAAACTAGTTAGTTGACCATCAAAATGATTAAAAATAAAATGATTTAATTTAAGCGAATTTATTTATTTAGAATTAAGATAATAATGAAAAAATATCTTATTTGAGCAATAGCAATAATTTTAATTGAAATTTTTCTCTGATGAACAGTTTTTTATTTGTATGATAAATGATTTTTTAATGATAAGTGAGAAAATAAAATTTGATTATTAAAAATAAATGAAAATCAAACTGATAATGAAAATATTTCTATAAAAGAAATTAATTTAAAAAAAATTAATGAAAATTTAAATTCTTCTTTCTTAATAAAATATTTTTATAGTTGAGATAGTATAACAGTTAAATATTTTAATGAATTTCAATTAAATAAAAATCATCTCTTATATTATTTTTTAATTAAAGAATTCACTAACAATTTTCAAGATAAAGAAAAAGAAAAATTTCTTAAAAAACTTCTAATTTTATTTAATCACACTGGAAATTGAGAAAATAATTTAATTGAATTAAACAATTATTTAGAATTCTTAAAATATTTTGAAAAAAAATTATATTATCAAGAAAAATTTAAAGATTATTTTCAAAATAAATGAAAATTTTTAAAATTAGCTAATAACATAAATAAAAATTATTATCAATTCTTTAAAAAAATTAAAGATTTTAAATCTTTTTCTAACTCTAAAAAACAATATAAAAAATATTTAGGAAAAATAAATGAATTTCTAAATATTGAAACAAATAATAATTATTGCTATAACGAATTTTGTTATTATACTTGACAAATTGTTTGAAATTATAAATTCAATCAAATTTATAATTATGTAGAAAATGCTATTTTAAGTGATATAAACTTAATTAATTCTTTAAAATACTATTGAAATTTATATGATATCAATTATAAAATACCTTTAACTGTTTTAATTATTGAAAATTTAAGGCATCACACAACTTACAAAGGATATTTCAAAAAATTTTTTGCATGATTACCTATTCCAAAACTTTCCGTTATGACTAAATTTAGTTATTGATTATTTTGATTAAAACTAAAAACTCTTAATGATATAATTAACTCAAAATATTTATTTGACAATAAAACATTATCTAAAATCAGAAACAAATTCTACATTAAAAATGATGATTATAAATATTGAGAAAAATATTGAATTTATAAGTTTTTTGATGAAAATAAGAAAGAATATGTATATAAATATAAGATTAAAGATTCTGAAAAAGATAATTTAATAGATTATTTAGTTAAAAATAAAAATCTGCAAATTGAATTATTTAATATTTTTTTAAAACAACAAATTTTATATCGGAAAAGTTATTGAATAGATATTTCACAAAATGTATGAATTTTAACTACATTGTGGAATTTATGAGGAAATAGAAAACCTCACAAAAACCCTGAAACTTGATGAAGCGAATTATCTTTTCTTTCTTATAAAATATATTTTTGAGATTTAGCAAATCTAATATATAATTCAACTGAAATGGATAAAATAGAAATAATTTTAAATTCTAGATTAAATAAAAAATAAAATGCTATGAATAGAACATTTATCAATTTGACTTTTTACGTGAACAGTTTTTTCTAAAATTTAGAAAAAAGATAATCTTTCTTATAATTTAAATAAAACTAAATATTTTATTCTGTTATGATTATTTTTTTGAAATATTGCACCAGATTTTGATTTTATTTTATTTTTTCTAAAACATAAAACATTTACACATTCTATAATTTATTAGTTATTTCTATTATTTTTTTCAATTTCAATTTATATTTTTTTCAAAAAAAATAAAAAAGAAAAAATAAAAAATATTTTGTTTTTTATTATTTTTTTATCAATTTGAGCATTAATGCACTTATTTTGTGATTTTTTAGCTAATTGAAAAATTTATTTAGCTTATTGATTAAGTGATAAATATTTTTAGCTTTGAACAAAAAATAATTTATTTTTTAATTTTAATTTTATTTACTTAATTTTTCTTTTTACTTATATTTGATTAATCTTTTATTTAAAGAAAAAAACTAAAAATAATATTCTAATTTTATTTTTAATATTTATGTTATTTATTTGAATTGCTTTAGATTATTTAGAATTATTTCATTCTTGAATATTTCATTTGTTTTTTAATTAAATAAAGTGTTTATTTGATTTCAATATTAATAAAATTATAATTTATTCAAAAAATATATTTTCTAGTTAAATTAATATATTTTTGTAATGTAAAATTATAGTAATTAAAATGAACATAATTAAATTTTCTACTTCATCAATAATATCAAATTATTTCTCAATTTTTTACATTTTTCATTTTATAAATTTTTTTCAACTTGTTATTGATTTTTTCATTAAAGAAAAATTCTAAAATTCATTTAATTATATGATAATTATTTTTAAAATTAGTTGTTAAATTAAATCTCTTTTTATTTTTTAGAATATATTTTTTTGTTTTAAAATTATTTAATCTTGAGTAAATATATAAAGTTTTATTTGTATCAATACAAATTATTGTTCATCTTAAATATTTAAATATCTTAATATGATTATTATCAATAGGGTCTAAATAATAGCAATTAGCATTATATTTTCAATTATAAATTATTGGATATGTGTTGAAATTTGTATCATCAGACTTTTTATTGTAAATTCATTTTAAATCAATTCAAAAATGAGTTGATGAAAATTTTCTAATTATAGAAATATCAAACAAATTATTTACTTTTCAAATAAATGATGAATTTATTCAAATTCTATCAGCATAAAATAATCAAACAGCATTATTAATTACTCAATTAACATAATTTGTATCTCTATTATATCTTGCAATAATTTTTCTTACTGTATTACAATAATCATATTTAAATTTTGAATTATAATTATTACAATTAGCTAACTGATCAATTGATAAAGAATCAACTATTTGTTTTTCTTTATCATTTCTAAATAAAAATTTATGAACAATATTAAAATAAAAACTAAAATTTAATAATTCTCATTTTTTATAATTTAAAACTCAATCTCTAAAATAATAATAAAGATTTATAGGCATAATTTGTACTGGAGATATTGCTCAAGCATATGAAGTCTTCCAATTTAAAAATAAATTTATTTCTTTTTTTGTCGCTCAATGATTTTTTAAATATTCTAAAATCTTACAAATTGCAACTTTTTGATAATAATCATTCCATTTAAATTTTATATTTTTTCAATAAAATTTATTACAAAAATAATCATTTATTTTAAAAAAATCCATTAGTTTATATCAAATTCAATTTGTATTATTTATTCAACTTTCTTGTTGCATTAATCATAAAATTAAATAATATTCAATCTGGTGATTTTTTACAATTTTATTAAATATTTTTTCCTTTTCTTCTTTAATATCATTATATGTTTTATTTATTCAAATAGATTTATAAAATTTTTTGATTTTTAAATCCGATATTGAATAATTTTTATTACTAAAATAATATGAATTAACAATGTTGGTTACTAATGAAAAACTAATTATTAAGAAAATAACTAGTTTAAATAATATTTTAAATAGTATTTTCATCTTTTTTTGTTTATTTTTTAAATATACTTACTTTTTAAATATATTTTTTTTATTTTAAAAGTTAATTTTTTTTTAATTAAAAAAATATCACTAAAAACAGTGATATTTAATAAATTTTTTGATTATGTGTAAAATTATATTTAAAACAATAACAAATCATCTAAATAATCATACATTTCTTAGTTTATTTGTATAATTTAAATTAATTTAATAAACCTTAAAAAGTTATATTTATTTATTTTTTTATTTAAAATATTTTTTCAATTATTTAATTTAAAAAAAAACTTATATGTATATAATGTTCAACTGTTAAATTTTTTATTTTCATCTAAAAACATTATCAATCATTTTACATTTTTTATCATTTTTCTATTTCTTTTAAGATATCAGTTTATAATATTGATTTTTCTTTTGCAATTTATTATTAATTCTTTAAATAATTGTTTTTCTTTTTCATTCCGATAATTTCTTCAATTTTTATAATCATTTTGTTCAAGAAATAATTCGTATTCAATCTTATTTTCTAGTGCAATTTTTCATACAATATTATCCATTCAATCAGATCATCACAAATGTAATATTAAATTTTCTCATTTTTTTTTCTAACTCATTTTTTAAATTTAAAATTGAATCAGATAAATCTTTATAAAATTCACTAAATTTAATATTATTTTCTTCTAAAGTTTTAAGCAATTGTTTAATTCTATGTCAAGTTATTCAGATATGTGTTTCTTTCATCTAAAACATTTAAATTAAATTTAATCTAATAAAAAATAAATAAGCTTGAAATTAAATTATTTTTTAAAATTAGAAATACATTCTTTTATACAAAATTTCTTACTATTTTCATCTTTAATAACATTACAACTATTTAAACATTCAGATAATTTATCTTTATTAGTGTTAAGAGTTTTTGTATTTAAATTACTATTGTTTTTATTTGTTTCATCAATACATTTAACTTTTTTGATTCAGACAATATTAGGATATGAACTAAAAAATGGAATTCTAAATGAAAATATATGTTTCTTGATTATGTAACAATTTTCTTTTTGTAGAAGTCAATAAGCGTCAGAAGCGCTAAATACAAGATATAAAAGAGAATCTTCTATTTTAAAAGTACCAATATTAGTATAAATTAAATATTTATCAACATCATTATATCTTTTAATAGCTTTATCTTTTATTTTAACATAACATTCATTTCATTTGCATCAATAATTTTTGAAGTCTTTTATAGTTTTTGACGGTAAACTTCCCCGATGGTCTGTTATTTTTGTTTGTCAACATCAAGTTAAAAATAAAACTGTTCAAAATAAAGTTATAATTAAAAGTTTTTTAATTGTATTTGACATGTTTATTAAATTTAATTATAAAAAATAACAATTTTCATTATAATTTATAAAATTAAAAAGTTAATTAACAAAAAAAGAGCATAAATCTGCTCTTTGAAAATGTATTTTTTTTAAATTTAAATTAATAAATTAAAGAAAAAAATTAAGTTATTAATATTTTGTTTTAATTCTAAATTTATTAACATTGTGTTTTAAAATGTACAAATTTAATAATTGTTCTTCTTCAATTTGTGATGCTAAAAGAAATTCAGTAAGATGATACAAAGATTGTCATAATGATTTCATAAATCAAGGTATATTTGTTTGTACATTAGAATGTTTCCATTCTTTATTTCTTAAAAAATTGTCTGCAATATTTACTGAATAAATGAATCTCCAAGTATACATATATAATTCTCATAAAGTTATATTTTTGAAATCCACTGTTTTATTATTATTTTTTACTACATCTTCTAAATCCTTATATTTCAAAATTTGTACAATTTTTCATTTTTGCTTTAATAAATCATCTTCGATTTCTTGATATAAAATATCTACATCATCTATTCAAGCTAATATCATCTTTTCTACAAAGAAATGAATCGCATCTGCTATTTCTTCTTGAAAATGTAATAATTTATCTCATTTTAATACATCTACAACTTTTTTGTTCATAGCTTCTTTATATTCAATTCCTTTATCTGAATATGGATTTATATATTTAAATATTTCTTCGAAAGCCTCTGATGTTTCTTCAGTGGTATATTTTGAAAATCTTCTAATCGATGCTTGAACTTTAGGAGAATGTAATGATCATCTTTCATTAATTGTTCAATATTTTTCCATTAATTCTTTTTGTTTGTCAAAAATTAATTGCATAACGTCTTCGACTTCGTTATAATCAACTTCAACTTCTTTTTTAACATCTTTAATATTAACCATGAGAATTAATATTTTAAAAAATAAAAAACATTGATTTTAAATTTTTATATATTAAAATAATATAGAGCTAAATCAATTAAAAACATTAAATTTGATAAAATTAATATCAAAATTAAACCAACAGTATTTCAAAAATCATTATAATCTTTGCAATTATCATTTAAACATAGAATAACGTTAATTTCTCATTTTCTAATTCATTCTTCAAATACATTTTTTAAGAATTTAATCTCATTTTCATTATTCATTCAATTAAATAAAATTTTTCCATAATTTTCATTTATATATTTTACTTTTATAAATGATAAAACTATACTTAAGAAAAAAATAAGAAAAATAATTAAAATTAAAATCTCAATTTTTCATATATATCAGAAAAGAATAATATTAAATATCAATAATATCATTCCTAAATAATCTGCTTCTCATAAATAATTGTTTAGAATTTTTAATTTTAAAAAATAATTGAAATTTTCTAAAACTAAAATAATTGAATAAAATAAAAATAGTCACAATCAAAAATAAAAAAAATAATTAAATCAAAATAACTTGTATATTAAAAGTATTTCAAAAAATAAAATTAAGAGTAAAAAATAATCATGTGAAGAACTAACTACAAATTTAAAATAAACGTCGAAAATAATATTTTGGAAAAAATTTTTCATTTACAAATCTGGATTAGTTAAATAAATAGAGAAACCATTTTGATATTTAAAAATATCAAAGAAAAATCATAAATAATTTTTCTTTTCCATTTCATTTAAATCTAATTTCTCAAAAAATTTTTCATTTTCATTAAACAAAATTTTCAAAAAATTTTTAAAAATTAAATATGTTTGAAAATGTCAATTAACTGAAAAGAAATTTTTTATAAAATTAAATGGGAAAATACTTAACAAATTATTATCTTTTCAAAAATTTTTTGTTCTTGCAATATACAATCCTCAATTTTCAAAAATAGTAATTAAAATGTTTTCTATAAATTCTTTTCTTTCAAATTTATTATTTAAAATTTTCTCTTTATACTTTGCATCTTCATTTAATATTTTCATAAATACAGAATTTTCAAAAACCTCTTTATCTAAAAAAATCTTAGTTATTTTATTAAAAAACTTTGATTCATTTAATAAAAAATTACTTAAATTTTTGTGAATATCACTATAAATCACTCATTTGTCATTAAAAAAATTTTCTTTTTCATAAATTTTAAATTTTTTATTTATTTCATTAAAAAGACTTAAAAAATATTTATAAATTTTTTCATTTATTTTCTTTTCACTTCAATCATAAAAATCATTTATGGAAAACGTATCATAAGTAGAAAATCATCAAATTCTTAAATCATTCTTAAAAAACTGATTTTCAAAAATTTCAATTAAATTTATTCATTCAAACAAATATCTTAAATATCTAAAATTTAATAATATCCATCATTCAAAAATATCATCAAGAAAAAACTCTACTTCTTGAAATAAAACTTTTTTATTTAACTTTATTTCATTATTTAAATCCAATTTTTCATTTAAGTAAAATAGATATGTAACATTATGTAATCTTCATAAATATTCTTTTTCGTTACTGTTTATTTCTTCAAATAATTGATTTTTGAACTTATTAATTCATTTCAAAATTTCTGTTAATAGATTATAATTTATTTCTAATGTTCAATAAATTTTTCTTACTTCTAATAATTTACTTATAACATCTTCAATAATTTTTACAATTTTAATAATATCTGTTCTCGTTAATAAATTTAATAATCATCAATTTTCTTTTTTACTTTTTTCACTAAAAATTATCAATGAAAATAATCAATATCTTAAGAAATTAATCATTTCCAAATATATTTCTTTTTGAAAAAGTAAATACAAAATATTTTTAAAATTCAAAATTAAATCTTTTCAAAATCAATTATTAAATTCTTTAGAAATTAAATAAAAAGGTAAATAATTATTTTTTTCAATAAAATTTAACATAAATTGTCAATCGTCAGAAATATCATTTAAATAATTTATTTGGATATTTTCAAGTTCCATTTCAGCAACTTCTAATGTAATTTTATTATTACTGGTTATTTTATCTAGATTTCAAGTTCTAGAAATAAAAAAATAAAAGATTGTAAACAATTTAAAAATAAAATTGTCGTTGAAAATTCTTACCCGATTTTGATTCTTTAATTGTTTAAAAAAATATTTAATTTTTTCATCAGTTTCTTTATTCAATTTATTTTTTAGAAAATAATCATTAAATAAATTTCAAATTTCTATAAATTTTAATTCTTCTTCTTTTACTTTTAAATTTATTTTATTTATTTCGTCAGATAATACATTACTAATTTCTTCAATTTTATTTCACTTCTTTTTATTAAATTGCAATTTATTAAATGATTCAAAAAAACTATTTAAATTCATTTACTCAAATTTAATTATAAAATCTATTTATTAGTTCTATCATTAAAAATATAGTTTTGAAAATAAATTTTCTATATTTATAATCAAAGATAAAACATTTTACATAATTATTTTTTTGAAATAATGAAAACAATCAAAAAAGAATTAAATAAAATTAATTTTAATGATATCTTAAATCTAGATAACGAAACACATATACAAAAATTTACTTGATTATTAAATAACTATCTTAAAGATAAAAATTTTTTATTAAATTACAAAATATCTAATAAAATTAAAAATTCTAAAAATTTAATCAAACAAAACATTAAAAAAGAAAAAATAATTACTTTATTTGATGGAGTTTGAATTTGAGAAATTATTAGTTTCGATATTGATGTCTATTATCATATTGATGATGATTATAAAAAATTAAGATATCTGAAAATTAATAATATTATGATATCATATTTATTTTCAGAGGAATGACTTTTTGAAAAGACAATTTCCCTTGAAAATGAAAAAATATATAAAATAAATGATTTAAATGAATTGATATGAATTTTAATCTTAGAGATATCAAAATTAATTTATGAATGATTTAATGAAAACGAAATAAAAATGTTTTCTGAATTTATAAAAAATGTGGAATATTGATTTAAACTAGTTTATTGATTTTTATTGAATGTTTTATCAATAAATGAACTTTGAAAAGAAATCATAATTAAAACTCAAAAAATGTTAATTTCCTATTTTTCAATCATTAGTTTAATTGAAATTTTGAAAAAGAAATTAAATAAAGAAATTATAGATAATAAAGAGAGTTTATTTTTTTATAAATAAATATGATAAAAAAAGATTTAGGAAAATTTTTTGTAAATCAGAACGTTATGTTTGATATAAAAAATTTTCATTTTTTAATTTTATGATTGTGATTTGTTTGAAGCACATTATCTTTAGCACTAACAAAATGATGATCAAAAAAAATTACATTAGTTGATTATGATATTGTTGAGGAAAAAAATATCTCAAATCAATTTTATAATTTAGAAAATATTAATAAATTAAAGACTGAATCATTACTAAAAAATTTAGAAAAAGAAAATATCTCAACAAAAATAAACAAACTTAATTTAAATCTAAATGATAATAAAAATTTAAAATTTATTCTAAAATTTATAGAAAAAAATTTAAAAATTTCTGATGAAAAATTTGTTTTAATAATCGCATTAGATGACTTAATTCTAAGAAAAAAAATATATAATGAAATAAAAGAAATAAATAAACTAGATAAACTATCAATTATAGATATTAGAACAAATCAAGAATTAGTTTATATAAAAAGTCTATTTTCATATAATTTAAAAAATAATTATAATAACAATTGTAAAGAAAAATATATTAAAACAATTAAAAATGAAATTGAAAAATTAACTCAAGAAATAAATGAAGAAGAAATTGACAAAGAAAAAATTTGTTGAGTTAAAAATACATATTTTTATTGACAACTTATTAGCTGATTAACATTAAATAATCTTAAAAATTATTTATTTAATAAAAAATCATTTAAAGATATTGTATTTTTCTTTAATGAATTTTATTTATATTCTAAAAATGAGATTAAATGTTAAATATTTTTAAGAAAAATGAAAAAATAAACAAAAAAAATAATAAAAAATTATTTAGTTTAAATAAAAGTTTAATATGAATATTTTTGTGATGAGCAATATTTTGAATTTGATATTATTTTAATAAGAAATCAAATAAAACAATATTTCAGAAAATTAAAGATGAATTCATTTTAATTAAGTATGATTTAATTTATTTTTTTAAAAAAATAATTAAAAAATAAAAATTTAATTTATCTAGTATAAAATATTAATGGAGATTGAAAAGTAATTGTAGATAAAGTTTCTTGTCATAATCAATATTGTTTTTGTTTATTTATTGTAACAAAATTTCTTAATTTTAAAATATCATTATTATGTAATTTTTTTATTATGTATTGACTTCCTTCATAATATTTATTATCTCAGCTTCATGCTATTGCACTTTCTGTTGGATGATCAACTTTAAATTTTTGGAAAAAAATAACAATTGAAATATCTTTTAAATCTTGTCAATTGGTTGTAAATATAATATTTTGTCATAATCATTTCTAATTTTTAATATTGTTTGATGTAATTTCAGTACTGTCTAATTGAAAATAAAAACATTTAGAATCTTCATAATAATTTTTAGGATCTGCTAAATTAATTCTTCATCTTAATTCATATAAATCTAATTTATTCATTAAATTTGAAAATTCAGCATCTGATGATTTTTGATTGTCTTTACATACCATTCATAAAATTTGATTTCTCTATTTTGAATTTCATTCTAACCTAATCAAAAAACTTCATTTAATTTCAGCAATATCTAAACTTAAGAAATTCATTTTATTTCTATTGTATACATAATTTATATCTTGAGATTCTTTTAAGGTATTTCACATCTATTCTTGTAATTGTGTTGTTAAATTCGAGTTGTTTTTCATTAGCAAAACATATTGTTTATTTTGAGCTAAATCTTTTCAAGTGTTTAAATAATTAGAAATTACTGTTTTAAATGAGCTAAAAACAATTAAAATAAATACAAATAAAAATGATAAAATTAATTCATACAACATGATTATTTTTTTAAATTTAAATATTTATTTAATGTTATTATATTTTTATTTAAAAAAATTATTTTAAAAACATATTAACAAATTCCTCTGACAAATCTCATTTATTTAATTGTTGTGATATTCAAAACATTTTAAAGATTTCTTCATTTTTAATTCATAAATCTAATAATTCATTTATTTTTTCTTTATTTATTTTATCATTATTTTCAATAATTTTATTTAATCATAATTCAGCAAATATTTTAATTAATAAGAAAAGTATTTCGTCATTATTTAATTTATAAATTTTATCTATTGAATTTATAATTTTTTGTTTTTGCTTTTTATATATTAAACTTAAAATATCAGAAATCTTTTGTTTAAACTCAATATCATTTACTATTAAGTATAATATGGATACAAAAAAACTTTTTAAATATCATTCAATTCATATTATTTCATTAAAAATATATTTATTTATCTTTTTTATTTTTTTCTTCTTTTTTTCTTTGAAATTTGATAAAATATCTTTTATAAAGTCTTCAAGTTGTTTTTTTAACTCTGAATTTGTTATTTTAATTTGTTCTGCTAATAAAATTGAATGAGAAAATAATTTTTTTAATATAAAAATTAAAAATTTTTTAATCTTTTCTTCTTCTATTTTTGTTGTATTTTTAAAGTTTATTTTTAGAACTTCTATAATTAATTCTTTAATTATTTTAAAAACATCATTTGCATCTTTTAATGTAATTTTTTCATTTAAAGACTCTTCTAAATCTTTTTGGTTAATTTTAAGAATAGAATAAATATCTATAAAAGAATCAATAGAATTTGTATTAAATAAATTTATATTTTTTTGTGAAATATAATCTAGTAATTTATATTTTTGTTCATCATTTAAAGCTTTTGCTTTTTTTAAGATTAATTTAAACTTTTTGACTAAAGATTCGAATAATTTTATATTAAAATAAAAAATGTTATTTATGTTAAATTCATCTGTAAAATTATTTAAAACTTCTTTTAAAACATAACTAATTTTTTTTCATGCACTATCAGCATCAAAAAATAAAATAATATCTTTTTTCTCTGTTCAGAATTTATTTAACTGTTCTGAAATTAATTTAATGAATTTATTTTTTTCTAATGATGCATTAGAAAATAAAACAATTCATTTATTTGTTAACTCATAAGCATCAAAAAATCACTCTGTGAAAAAAATATTTAATTTAAAATTTTCTTTAAAATCAATTAAAAAATATAAATAATATTTCAAAAAGTCATTAAATTCTATTCAATATTCTTTCAAATAATAATTTTCATTAATTTCTTCAAAATTTTTGATATTATTTTTGAATAATTTTAAATATGTTTCTTCAATGTTTATTTTTTTATTTTTAAAAATTAATTTAGGAAGATTAAAATTTTTTTGTTTTTGAAAATTATATTCTTTTTGGATTCAAAAAATACTTTTAAAATCATTAATTCAATAGTTAATATATTTTTTTTCTGACTTTTTATTATTTAAGTTATATATGAAATATCAATCAAAATATTTTAGTATAAAATTTCATAAATTTTTTTCTAAAATACTTTTAATTTCATTGTCTATTCATTTAAAATCATTCTTATTTGATTTTTTAATTTTGTATATATTTCAATAATAGAATATTATTCTATTTATTTCTGATAATTCTTTTTCTGATATTGAAAATTTTTCATTAAACAAATTAAAAAAATTGATTTTGCTTAATAATTCTTCATCATTAATATCTTCTTCTAATTTTTTTATTGTTTCTATTAAATTGTTATCTCAAAAGTATTCTTTAAAAAAGAAAAAAATGTTTTTAAAAGATTTTCAGCATCAAAAACATTTCATAATTTTTTTTGAAGTACTTATTACAAAAGAAGGAGTATTTTCATTATGAAAAGGGCAAATTGTAACATAATTTTGTCAATGCTTTTTTAATTCTAAATTAGTATATTTTTCAATTAGATAATACCAATCTAATTCATCTGATATTTCATTAAGTTTTTCCAAATTTAATTTAATTGACATAATTTTTTAATTTAAAAAATAATTTATTTAACTAATAAAAATATAGTTTTTAAAACATCAAAAAAATAAATTTAGTTTTATTAATTTTTATCAAAATAAAATGTTAATTATTCATAAAATTTGTGTTTTAAAAATAAAAACTAATAGTGTTAAATAAAAAATCACAATTATTCATTGAAATAACATATCAACAATCTAATTAAATGTTATTTTATTTCAAAAAATAGTTTTATATAAAACATAAAATAATAACAATCAGAACAATCATAATAATCATAAAATTTGTAATGAAATATTATTGAAGTCAATATATCAAAAAAAGTACATTCAATAAATAATTGTTCCAAAAATTAACATAAAAATTCAAATTAATTTAATAGTATTCATATAAATTCGAAATATTTTTTTAATTTTTTTAAATCAAAGAGAAAATATGTAAAAAGTTAATCATAATGAAATTAAAATGAAAATAAATAAAATAAACTTATTCGAAAAGTGAGAATTAATTTGTTTTTGAATTATTTCAAAATATCAATTAAATAAATAATATAAATACATTAAAAAATTTCAAATTAAAAATATTGTTGAAACAATATATCTTTCTACAAATCCTCAAGTTCAAAAGAAAAATGTATTTCTAAATTCATTTAATTTTCTCTCAAAAATACTAAAAAGATAAAAAGGAAAATAAATAATTTTTCAAATTATTGTTCAAGCTCTTTTAAATTGATATCATATATCTGACAAAGGCTAAAAGAAATTTAATCTTCATTTAGTGAAAAAATCTCATAAAATATGAGCAAAAATTGCAAAAATTATTCATATCAATTCTTGGTTGTTCCAATATCAAGTTATATATCATATTAGAAAATAAAAAAATAATCATAAAATAATAATTCAAATAGCTCGATGTGTAAATCCTCTGTGTGTAAATATTTTAGAAAAAATTTTAGTTATTTTAAATTTCTCATTCAAAATTCAGTTTGCATGGTCAATATCAGAAATTAAGGTGAAAATTGGTAACAAAATCAATGCAAAAACAAAAATATAATGATGAACATTATACTAATATAATTGAAACAATAAGAAAATAAACATTCAAAAATTAATATGCGTACTTTTTAACATAATTCTAAATCATAAAATTAAAAATTAAATTATAATTTTTATTGTATTATATTAAATGTAAATTTAATAGATAACACAAATGTTTATTTTCTTCTAAAATTTCAACAAAATTTAAGCTCAATAGTTTTTTTAATTGTTAATTTTTTTTATAAGTTTTTAATTATTTTATTTTAACATTATCAATGTTTATTTCTTGATGATCAATTAAAAACTCATTTATATTAATATTTAATAATCATTTTCAAACATTTATTTTTTTATCTACTAACATTTTTCCTAAAACAGCAGTTGACATCAAAACATCATTTTTGTTATATAAAACAAAATCTAATATTTTATCTGAATATTGTTGTATATGTTCAATTTCTAATAAATAATCTTTTACAATTTCATTATCATTTACATTTAACAAATTGATTAGTTTTTGAAAATTTAATTCTGTTTTTTTAGATAAAATGAATTTTTCTTTTAATTCGCTTGATAAATCTTCGATATTTACAATTATCATTTTTTCATTAATTAATTTATCTTTAAACTCTTTATTTTTGTCAAATAACATGTTTAAAATAAACTCTGTAACTTTTTCTTGTTTTTCTTTAAATGATAAAAAGTAATTGTTAATTTTGAAAATTATATCTAATAAGGTTTCTTTTCAATGTTTTTTTAATGTTTTTTTAATGTTATCAAAATTTAATTGTGTAAGAACGTCCAAAGAAAATTTTCATTCTTCTGCTAGAACATCAAAAGTGTCAAATGATTCTTCATTTAGTTTTTTATATATTTTTTTAACTAATTCAACATTTACTTCATTATATTTTTCTTTAACATAAGGTAAACTAATTAATCTATTGTCAAATGATTTAATGTTATGTCAAGAAATTTTGTATCAATTGTTTAAAACTTTATCTATTAATTTATCAAATCCAATTATTTTTTTATATCATTTAACAAATTCATTTAATGTATTTTTAAGTTCTTCATTGACAAATATATTCTTATTTTCTGATAGAAAATTAATTAAATTTACTAGATATTCTTTTTTCTTTCTTTGTATTAAGATGTAATGATATTCAGATAAAGAATTATAAGTATTTTTATATTTATTGAAAATATATTTAAAATCTGCAAAAAAATTCTTTTCTGAAATTGTAAATAAGATATTTCAATTTATTTTATCAATATAAGCATTTAATTCTCAATAATTATAATCTGCAGGAGAATAAAAATAAACTTTATATCAATTTTCATCAATTAAATTAAAATAAGATATCATTAACTTTTCTCAAGCAGTTTCAATATCATAAATCAATAATCATCTAAAATATGAATAAAAATTCTTTAAATTACTTTTATTAAAATATCTAAAATATAAATCAAAAAATTTTTCATCTAGTTGCTTATCAAAATAATTTATACTTTTCAAAGATGAACTATTGTCTAAAGTACTTAACTCTGTTTGTCAAATTATATATGTTTTTTCTTTATCTGCAATAAGTTTTCAAACTCTTTCACTAACATATTCTTTTTTCTTTTTTCTTTCATTTTTTTTGTTCTCTTGTTCAATTTCATTAAGAATATTCAAAAAATTCTTTATTTCTGTTTTTTTAAGTTTAATTGATGATAATCAATCAGAAAATTGGTAATGATTATCTGTTGATTCAAAAATTAAATAATTATTTCTTCAGATATTTATAAGATATAATCAATTTATTTGTTGTTCTTTTCAATTTACAAACTCTACTTTAGGAAATTTATTAAATCAGTTTAATTCATTTTTGAATTTTAAAATTTTAGAAATTAATTTTAATGTTTTCACATTGTTTTTGAAATTTTCAGTATTTTCAAAATGAAATTCAGTTAATTTATCAATATCAAAGAAATAATTTTCAGGCATAAAATATAAATGATTTATGTTTTTAATTCAATTTTGATTAATTTGCAAATTTAGATATCATAGTCAAGAAACATTAAATATTTTTTCATTTGGTTCTCACAAATAGATTTTTAATGAATATGATCATCAATTACTTATTCAAATAATTAATTTTCCATTATCAAAAAAATATTTCTCTTTCATTAAAAATCATTTTACATTAAATTCATCTTCAATTTTTATTTGTGATTGTAAATGATTTTGTATATTATCTAACAATTGTATGAATAATTCTTTAATTTTTTTCAAAATTAATTCCTTATCTAAGTCCAAATTATATAAATTTAAAATATTTTTGAAATTATCATTATATTTAGTATCAAATATCTTTTCTAAAAATTCTTCTTTATTCATATAAACTAAAATATCAATTAACTTTTGTAAATTCAATCTTATTTCTTTAACATCATTTTTTTCAAAATATCAATTTCAGAAAAAATTAAAATAATTTTTATATTCATCTAATATTTCATGAAAATTTTTATCATCTGTAATTAATTCTAATCACAGTAATTTTTCTTTATTTTCTTCAATAAATTCTTTTAACACTTTGTTAACTACATCAATGAAATATGAATTTTTATAATTAAAATTTAATAAAAAAAACAATCAAAATAGAATATTTTTTAATTTCTTAGTACTTAAATCGGATTTAATTATATAATTAACTAAAATTTTAAAATTAATTATTTTCATTTTGAAATCATATATTTTCAACATTTTATTAATTTCATTAAGTCTTTTTTGATTATTGTTTTTTTCATCAATTTCTTTAAATATATTTAATATCTTTTTTTCATTTTTAATTGAATCTATAATAAATAATTCTCTTAGTGATAATTGATTTTTTATTTTCATTTTTCAAACAGTTTCTTCTACTATTTGTGAATCAACAAATCAAATTGTTTCTTTTTGTTTTTTCAAATTATTTATTTTTTCTGAATAATCTATCTTTTTAAAAGATAAACTATTTTCAATCTCATTTATAATTTCAAAAACATTTTTTTGGGTTTCAGAAATTTTATCTAATCTTTTATAAAGTTTCTCTTTTTTTGATTCAATACTTTTTTCTTTCTCTCAAATTTGTTTTAAAATTTCAATAAAGAAACTAACTTCATAATCAAAATCATTTATAGAATTTATCTCAAAAAATTCATTAAATACCTTTTTAAACTTATCTTTTTTAAATTTAATTGATGAATAATTTTTTAAATAAAAAATAAAATTTTTGTAAATATTTAAATATTTTAAAATCAAAATAATCATCTTAATTTTATTTTCTATTCTTGTTTTAATTTCATTAAATTCTTTAGTTGAAAATAATAATTTTAATTCATCAGTGAAAAGCATAACTAAAATATCTTCAATTTTTTTGTTCAAAAATTTGAATTGTATTTTTTTTAGTAATTTTCAATACTTATTTTTGATAAGGTTATTTTGAGATAAATTGTTAATGTATTGAATAAAAAGATCATTTGTTTCTAATTCATTTTCATATTTTTTTTTGTTTTTTTCTATTTCAATATTTGAAAATAAACTTACTTCTAATTCAATATTTTCTTTTTTTTTCTTTGTTTCTTTTTTTGATAAATTAATTTTTTTGAATATTTTTTTTGTTAAATCCATTTCAGAATAAAATTTATTTATTTCGAAAATTAATTTTAATAAATTTTTCTTTATTTGTTTTTCTTTAGTTTTTTTTTCTAATCATAACTTAATTATTTCAACTGAATTTTTTAAAATATAATTTTTTCAAAAAAAATCAGAAAAAACTCATCAGTAAAAAAAAGGTTCTAATGTTTTTTTATCAACTATTGTTGTTTCTTTATTGTTTCTTTCCACCAAATCAAAAATATCTTTATAATTTCAATTTTTTTTTCTTTCTTTTATAATTTGTTCAACATCATTAACTCATTTTATTTTTAATCAAAGTAGAATTTTTCTTCTATTCTTATTTTCCATTTTTTGAAAATAATGTAATTTTAAATTATATTTAAATATAGTTAGCTGTTAAAATTTATAAAACAACATTTAAACTTTTTAAATAATATTAAATTTCATCATTATTTTCTTTATAATTTCATTTTTAAAAAATAAATTTAGTCTTAATTTTTAAGTTTGTTATATTTAAATTCATTATTACTATTATGATAATATAATAAAATCTGTTAACTCTATTTAAATTTCTATTTTTAAAATTTAAAATAACTTTAAATGATAACAAGTACAATTAAAAAATTAACACATTGAGTATCTTGATGAAAATATAATGATATAGAACTATTATAAGCATATAAAAAAATTTTAAATAATCATATTGATATTTTATGAATATCTGAATTTGATTTAGTTATAAAGCAAAATAATTATATTTTCGATTTAGATAATAAAATTGCATATAACATTTCAGATGAAATTGATCTTAATAAAGATAAAGAAGAGGTTATTAATAAATTTTGTGAAGATAAAAAAATTAAAAATTGAGTCCTTTATACAATATACAATTATAGAGATAATAAAGATATTGCATCTTATATAAAAGAAATACAACAAAGAAAAAAAATTAAAATTAATTTTCAAGATTTAAAAATGATTTCTCAAGAGTATTGAAATAAAACAGCAAAACTTCCAATATTAAGATTTTTCAGAAACCTTATTGCTAAAGCTAATATTGAAAATTGAGAATTAAATCTTGCTTCATCTAAAATTTTATGGATTTTTGATGAAAGATTTTTTAATTTACATGAATTAATTTGATTGTGATTAATTAATGAAGAACAAAAAGATTATATAAATGAAAATTTATGAAATTGAGAATTTAAATTAATTGAAAAATTAGATTGAAGTTTATTAAACATTTTTAAAGATAAAGAAAATGACATAATAATTATTTCTTCAAAATCAACATTAACATTTTCTTGACAAGAGAATAATATTTCTATGTGAGTATGGGATCAAGTACAAAATTGGTTAAAAAATAAATGATTGACAAAAGAAAAAGTAATTGATTCACTTAAATTAGATGATTACTGATATTCATTTGAAGCAATTTATTCAAAAAGAGTAGTTGAAGTGGAATATTCTGAGGGAGAACAATGATTATATCCTATTTTGATTAGAGATATTGAAACCTTAAAAGAAATAGCTTTTGAAGATTATTTAAATGAAATAAATAGATTAAATAAAGAAAACTGAGAAATTTTCAAAAAGCCAAGAATTTATCAATGAGAAAGTTTAAAAAATTTGTTTGATCAATTAGCAAAAAAATGACTTAATTTAAATAATTTTGAATGATTGGTTATTTATAATGCTAATTAGCAAAACAATTGAATTATAAAAAGATTTAAGTTAAAACCTTTGAATTATTTTGCTAATAAAATATTTAAACAATATACAAATGAAAAAATATTTAAAACAATTGAATCTACAATAGTTAAGCTTTTAAATTGAATGAAAAACAATGGTCAATTATTAAATTCTGAAAAATTTCAAGATAAATTATTAAAAAATGTTCAAGTATGATTAGAAGAACTATGATTTAAAATAAATATTTCAAAAGATAAAGTGATTAAATTTTTTGAAAAAATTATTAACTGAGAAATTATGTCAATACAAAAATTTGCATCATCAATAACACAATCCATTTTAACAAATAAAACTAAAAATTGTGAAGCAATAAAAAATATTGATAATTGATTAAATCCAATTGAAATTAAATTGAATAAAATTTTTAATGTTTTAAGTGATGAAGAGAAAAAAATATTTTTAGGATGGATAAATGCAGTTCTTAAGTCTAAAATAAGATGATTTTTGATGAATCAATATTTGAATGATATTGAAATAAAAGAAATGTTTAAACAAACATTATGAATAAAAGAAGAAGACTTGGTTTGAGATATTTTTCATAAATATTTGAAAGATATTGAATTATTGAAAAAAAGAAATGAGCAAAATTATAACGAATTAATTTGAAAATTTATAGAAGCAAATGAAAATTTAGATGAAATTTTAAATGTAATTCTAGATAAAAATTTTAGTTATATTAAAAATAAAAACTTAAGAAACTTTTTACTAAAATTAGATAAACTTTGAGACAAAATTGATAATTCATTGACCAATAATAACAATTTTGTTCTAGAAATAAATGCAAAATTAAATAATTCAGATGAAATAAAAAAATATTTTAATTGAGAATTAAATGATTTTTCATTAAAAAATTTACAATGATTAACTATTTTGCAATCTCCAAAATGATGAAAAAAAAATTAATAAAATTGATTTAATTTCTTCAAATGAAATCAATAAAGAAATTAAAGATTTCATTTTAGAAAATTTCAAAAATTAATTTAATTAAAAATTTTATTTTCTTCAATTTTAAATTAAAAAAAAGAGGATTAAATCCTCTTTTTTATATTGATTTTTTTTAATTATAATTTTCTATTACTTATTATTTTTTTTCAAAATACTATAATTTTTTATTTATCATTTTCTAAATTGTAAAAAATATTTTCAATTTCGAAATCATCGTATAAGTTTGTTATAAATCTATGAAATATATTACCACAATTATTTTTTTGTAAATACATTTCTATTTTATCTTTAAAAACAACCATATGAAAATCTTGTCAAACATAGTAATCAACAACTTTTACTAAATATGTTTCTTTTCAAATTTTGTCATAATAACCTACTAATTTATATTTGTCATTTAAAGAGACTATTTTATTTAACCAATTTTCTAACAAAAAGTTTTGTTCTGAATTTTTAAACTTTGCTTTAAGTACAATACTTTGTCATTTAGAAATAGAAATTGTTTTATTTTTTTTATTAAAATCGATTTCTATATTATTTTTTTCTACTTTTTTTAAATGTTCTAAATAAAATTTTGATATATGATTAATTAAATTTATTACTGAAAAAATATCACCTGCTTTTAAAATTATTAGTTTTCAGTTTTTAGATAATCTATATTTTACTGTATCTGACGTAATATTAATAGAAGTAAAAATAGTTTTTTCAATAATTTTGTTATTTAATTGCTTTTCAGAATTAAAATCTAAATATCAAATTATTTCTTTTATATAAGAAACTAAATCACCTCATTTTAAAGAAAGATAATTTTTATTTTGTTTAATAGTAGCTCATATTAATTTTCAAATTTTCTTATTTTTTAAATACTCTCTAAATAAATTTGCTGAAAACTAAAAATAATCAAGATAAACTTGATTTTTTACTAAATTATTTATTACTTTTTCTATAAACTCTGAATCAGCAAAAGTATAAAAATATAAAAATCTTTTAAATTCTCATTTTCATAAAACAATATAAATAATAGCCTTTTTATTAGTATCAAATGGAGATTTAATTTTAACTTTTATAAAATCTTCTTCTAAAATTTTCACTTCTTCTACTAAAATTTTTTCTTTTTTATAAAAAACTGATTCAAAAATCTTTTTTACATTTTCTTTATTTGAAAAATCAAGTTTTCAAACTACATATTCTAATAAAAAAATTTTTAATTTATTTTGTCTAGAATCTACAACTGATTGATTTTTTTTCTTAATTTCTTTAAAATATTTCTTTTCTAACTATGTATAAAAATCAGCTTTATTTTCTATCATAATTATTATAAGTTATTTTATAAAAACGAAATTTTTCAAAAAAATAAATTTTTTAAAAAACTTTTAAATACGAAAATAAAATTTATTTATTCTTCATCCTCATTTAAATATACTTTAAGCAATTTAAAAAAGAATATAAAAACTCTGTAAATTACAGTTATAATATACAAAAAAATCATACTAAATATTCCTATAGATAAGCTAATTAAAATACTATTTTGAAATAATCATAATACAGAAATAGTATATACTATAGATGTAATAATAGATAATATGATTATTGTATAGAAATACTTTTCTATTTCATAAATTTTTTTATTAAAAAGTTCATTTCGATTATATTTTAGTCTTTTAAATAATTTTTTAAAAGATAATATATATCATATCAACGAAGTATATAATGCAAAAAATAACCAAATTAAAAGAAGAGAGAAAGAATTTAGTTTATCAATAATTTTTTCATTAAAATAATTTGAAAAATCATGAAATAAAATAAAAAAATAAACCAAACAGGATACAACAAAAAGAAAAAAAATAATTACTATTAATTGAGTTAGTAAAAGTTTTCAAGAAAAATAATTTATTTTTTTTGACATTATTTTTAATTAAGCGTTAAAATAAATTTATCAATTTTTTTATAAAAAATAAGAATGTATTTTTATTAAAATCCTTTTAACTAACTATAAACCCTCATTAATGATTAAAAATTAAGTAAATATTTTTATTTTTAATCAATATATAGTTATTTTAATATATATTATACATTTTTTGTTACTTATAAGATGGTTGATTGAAAATAATTTTTGTTTAATGATTTTTGAAGTAAATAATTAAAAAAGTTTGATAAAATAAAAAAGTCGGTAATACCGACTTTTTTCTATAGTTTATTTTATTTTAATAAAATCTTGATTCAATAATATTTTTATTTTCAACAACTTCCTGCTGGAGCTGGTTTACCACTTTGTGTCCAACCAAAATTTGGATCATAAGGTTTATCTGATAATTCTTTTTGACATTCTGCAGGAGGATTTTTAAATGCTTCACAAATTGCTTTTAAGTAAGCTTGTGGACTTCTTGATTGTGGTTGTACTACTACACCATTGATTACTAATGTTGGAGAACCTTGAACATCATATTTTAAATTTCCTTCATTATTAACTTCATATTTTGGAAATCTTCAATTTAAGTAAGAAGATTTATCTTCATAATTTTTTGTAATATTGTATTCTTTGTCAGCATTTTTAATACATTCATCAACTTTTGTTTTATCAATACCAGTTTTTTCTAAACAACCTTGTGTATCACCTTTTTCCAAAAAACATGTAAGATAATCTAAATATTTTTTAGGTTCTATTTTTTGAATACAATATTGAAGTGTGTTTTCGTCAATTTCTTGTTTACCATGCATAGCATAATTTACAAATTTTACTTTGAAATCAATTTTATCTTTTAACAATTTTATTACTGGAATAATACCTTTTTCAGCTTGAGTACCAAATGGACAATGAGACATTACAAACAATTCCACTTTTGGTTTATCAGATTTATTACAAGTTAGTAATTTTTTACAAGCTGGAGAAGCATTACAATCTTGAGCACAAGCTTCAATTGAAGGATCATATTTAAATTCCTAAAGATTAATTTGATATTTATATCAACTTAAATTGATTGTTTTAAGTAACTCTTTTGACATTAAATTCAAATACTTTTTTTTCTTATTAAATAAGAATGTAGGTAACATTTGTTTTCATGAATAAATTTCATTTAATTGTGTATAAATTCTTTTTCATTCTCCTGTTGAATAGTCAACAATATCAATTGAATATCAATTAAACATATCTTTAAGGATTTTTTCATTACAATATGGTTCAGTACATTTAGAACTTGTTAAAGCTACCATTTTATAACAAGTTGGATCTTCTGCATCTACTTTTCCATCACCATTATTGTCTTTACCATCATTACACAAGTTTTCTTCACCAGGAATCCAATTAAAAATAGCTAAATAATAATCATTTCAAACTTTAACAGAAGCAGATTTTATTTCTTTAGTCTGAGGTCAAAATAGATAATCTATTTTATTTTCAGGAATCACTATTACAGGAGATAATCAAACTTTATTTTTAATAAATTCTTCTTTTTCTTTATCCATGTACTTTACTTCAAATTTGTCTCATTGAAATTGTTCTCCAAATTGTTTTTTAATGAAAGTTGTATTACATTGTGGTTCTCAAGCCTTTTCACAATTTTTATCAACATAAACAATTATTTTTCCATTTTCTTTATTACTAACATTTGTTGAAGTATTTGTATTAGTTGTATTAGAATTATTAGTAGTATTTTTATTAGAAGTATTAGTAGTGTTTATTCAACATCATCAAACAAATAAACCAATAAGAAATAATAGAATAAGAGTAAATATATTGTTTTTTTTCATTGTTGTTATTATTTATAAAATAAATTAGTTTTTTTATTATCTTCTTTTTATGTATTTTTTATAACATACATAATATAATTTTATATAGTTTGCTTAATAGATTATTAATAAAGCTAACTTAATATAAGTACATTTTTAATAAAGTTAATTTAATATGAATATTTTTTTAATCTTTATTAATAAAGCTAGTTTAGTATAAGTATATTTTTAATAAAGTTAATTTAATGCAATTTATGAAGTTTATTTAATGTTAATATTTTTGATTATTTCATTTATTTCTTCTATTTCTTCTAAAATTTCATTTCTTAATTTCAAAAGTTTTTCTGATTGTTCTTTTTTAATTAAATTAAATTTATTAAATTTTTCATCAAAAGATAATTCTATTTCATTAATAATTTTTTCCTCGAAAATCTTTATAAAATTAAATAATTTCTTATTATAAGCAGGGTCAAAATCTTTATTTTTCAAATTTATTTTTAAAGATTCTTTTAATAATTTTAAATGATTTTTCAACTCATTAAAATATTTTTTATTTAAATTTTTAAAATAATAATATTGTAATAAAATATTTTTATAATCATTAACTGTTTTAGCATACTTTTCTTTTAATAAGTCTAGTTCATTTGTCTTAACTTCTATATCAGAAATTTTATTAAAGAAATCGTTAAAATAATTTTTTTCTTTAAAATTTTTAATTCAACTAATCATTCTTTTATTTTTATTTATTTTTTCTATTTTCTTATTTATTTTAATAAATTCTTTATTAAATTTTTCCAAATCCTTAATTGTTTTGTTATCTAATGTCTTTAATTTTACAATTTTCTCATTTATTTTATTAAATTCAACTTCTATTTCGTCTAAAATCTTATTTTTAAAATTTTCAACCTCAAGAAAGTATAAACTAATAAACATTAAATAATCTGTTAACTCATTCTTAATTAGATTTATTTTTTTATTTTTAATTAACTCTTTATCTATTTTATTGTTTTCAAAATAAATATTTACATTACTATTTTCAAGGTCTAAAAAAACATTATTATCAACATTGAACTTATTTTCAGAAGAAATTAATGATAATTTAGTTCAATATATCTTTTCAAATAAAACAAATTTTAAATAAAAAAAATTATTTAAATAATTCTCAAAATATTTTAACTTAATTTTATGAAATAATCTAGCTAAATCTACTCATGTAGATAATACAAAACTTTTTCTAAAAGAAATCAATAAAAAATATGCTATTTTAGTTCAAAAATCTATTTTTCCTTTTTTAAAATTAATTGCTTTATTAAATAATAAAAACTCTTCTTTGTTAAAATAATATCAAGAAAATAATAAGATTATTGATAAAAAGATTGTAATTAAAAATCAATAAAAATTTAACTGATAAATTCGTGTTGTAAATTGAATTATTAAAGACAATCAGAAAATAATACTTAATCACAAAACAATTCTTTCAATAATTGGTAGTCTATCGTAATTTTTAGGAATTAAAATTAACAAAAATGCTTGTAATCATAATAAAATTGAAATTGTAGATAAAATAATTCATAAAAATGTATTTCATTTTACAAATTCAGTTATAAATTCTAAAACAAAAACTTCTAAAATTAACACTATTGCTGAATAAAAATAGAAATTGTAATAAAAAGCTTGATAAAAATCAAAAAAATTTATATTATTATTTTTTAACCAGTAAAAAATATTTTTTAAATTTTCTTTTTTCTCATTAATTTCTTTAACTTTATCTTCATTTAATTCTTTTTCAATTTGAAATAAAATATGATTTTTAAAAAAGAAATTGATAAAATTTTTATTTATAAAAATATCTTGTAATCTATTTGTTTTAATCTTTCAATCAAAAATTTTATTTAATTGCTTAACATTTTTTTCAACATTTTTTTCTAAGAAAATTCTTTTTAGTTTTAATTCTAATTGTTTTAAATTCATTTTAATATAATATTATTAATTAATAAATTCTTCAAATAAATTAATAAACTCACTTTAATTATAATTATATAGAAAAGAAAAAAATGATTTTAAAAGATTTATCAAAGCTAAATGAAATTTTAAAAAAGACAAACAAAAAATTAGCTATAGCTAAATGCTTAAATTGTTGAGATATTATTATTTGAGATTCAGATTTTACTATCAATTAGTGTAGTTGCAAAAAAGTATGAGTTGATTGAATTGAATTTGAATATTCAAGATTTTTGTTTGAAAATAAAGATAAATTTCAATATTATGATTAGAATGAAAAGAAATTTAAATTTTTGAATAAATAAATAAGAAAATGTTTATTTTTATAAAAAATGATAATTTAATTTTTGATTTAATTAAAGAAAAATTGTTAGAAAAAAATTTTCAAAATTTAAGTATTAATTCTGAAAAAGAATTAAAAAAGTATATAAAAAAGTTTTTAAATGAGAACATTTTAAATGAATTGGAATGTTTTTCTGAAATTATAGAAGAGTTTAATATAATTTGAAATAAAAAAATAGATTTATATTTTAATTGTTTACATTCTATTTGAATAGAATTAAAATATTGATGAATAAATAAATTAAGAACTTTAGAATTTCAAATTGAGGAATATACGAATTGAACTTGAATAGATAGTTTTATATTAATATTTTATACAAAAAATAAAGATAAACAAAAAACTTTCAACAAAATAGTTGAAAGTAGAGTATTTGATAAAATAGTTAAAATTTTTGAAAAAAAGCAAATTAATTTTATGTTTGTTTTAATCTAATTTAATCAATTTGTAAATATTTTTTATGTTTTTATTTGCTTCTTCATTTAATTTTTTTTCATTTTCTTCTAAGATATCAATTATATCTTTATCTAAAATTGTATTAAATTTGTTTCTAATTGGTTTAAGTTGTTCATTAATTTTATTAAACAAGATTTCTTTAACAGTTTTAATATTTATTTTGTTATTCAATAAATCATTTTTAATTGTATCATAATTTTCCTCATTAGTAAATAATTTTAATAATTTAAAAATAGTTAATTCATCATAATTTTTGTTTTTAAATTCTGTTACTTCGATTTTTATTTGATTTATCTTCTTAAATAATGTATTTTCATCATCTAAGATTCAAATGAAATTATTATATGATTTTGACATCTTTCTTCAATCAATTCAAGGAATCTTTGCAATTCTTTCATTAATTAATGATTTTGGTATTTTAAAGAATTCTCAAAACATAGAATTAAATATTTTTGCTAACTCTTGTGCATGTTCTAGATGTTGTTTTTGATCTTGTCACACAGGTACAGCATCAACATTGTATAATAAAATGTCAGCAGCCATTAAAGTTGGATAATTAAATAGTCAAGCAGAAACTTTATCTACATTTCCTTTTTCATAAGCATCTTTAAATGCATGCATTCTTCTAAGAGTATTAAAATTAGTTATACAAGATAAAATCCAATTTAATTCAGTATGCGCTGGTATTTTATGTTGTCTAAATAATTTAACGTTATTTGTATCAATTCATAAAGCTAAATATATTTTTGCTTGGTTTAAAATTGCTCTTTTATAATCTAAATGTTGTTCTTTAATTGTAGTAAGAGCGTGTAAATCTGCAATCATAAAATAAATTAAATTATTTTTATCTTTTTGTAAATCCAATAATTGCTTTACAGCTCAAAAATAATTTCATAAATGAATTTGATCAGAAGAAGGTTTTATTCATGTAAGTATTTTCATATTCTTTTTTCTTAATTATTTAAAATTTAATAATTGCTTAAATCTATCAATATTCAATAAAGTCATATATTTTTCAACTTGTTTCTTATTTAATCAAAAGTAATTAATTTTCTTAGTGAATTTGAAATTATAAACATCATTTGTTAAATCATAATATTTATTATTGATTTTCAACAAAATATGATAAATTTTTCAATTATTCTTAAATTTTCAAATTTTATATTCATAATTAATATTGTTTAAATCTAATATTAAGCTAAATAAATCAACTAAAGATATACAAACTCATTTTTTATAAGAATACACATAATATAAATTAAAATATTTTTCAATTATTTTTATGTTATTTTGATTATTTTCTAAATTATTTTTGAATATAGTTAAAGCAACATTAGAATATGAATATGTTTTTACAAATTCTTCATAAATTTGTTTTAGTAATCAGTTATCTATTTCTCAATTTTCTTTTTTTAGAATTAATTTAAAGTTATATTTTTTGTATAAAATATACAATAAATAATGGAATACTTTATAATCAAATCAATAATATAACACTTTTGTTAAAAAGTTTTTATTTATATTAAAATATTTTCATAATTCTTTTTTATTTCATACATATTGTACAAAATAATTTCTTTTGTTTAAAAAATAAATTTTATTTCAATCAGAAAACATTATTATTTCTTTTGGTTTGTTTGACTCTAATAAATTAAAATACTTATTTAAATTAATAAAGTAAATTTCTTTATTTAACTTAATTCAAATTTTATTTTCTTCAATTTTATTAATTTCATTAAATTTGTCCTTTTTAATAAAAAATTTGAATAAATCGTCTTTATTTGATAGAATAGCTCAAATTAATTTTTTGTTTTTTGTTATTCAACTTAGTTCAGAATTTAGAATTCAATTATTTGAGAATAAATATGGTGAAAAAAAGTTTAATTTATTTTTTCTTATTAAAGATATTTCTAAATTTTTTTCATTTAAAATTAAATAAAAATTTTTAAAGTTTTTCTTATTTTTGAGATAAAAGTTTAATATAAATTTTTTTAAATTTTTTTTATTAGTGAATTTTAAGTTGATTAGAGATGAATTTATATTTTCTAAATTATATGCAAATTTAGAATTATTTAAAAATAAAATAAATTTTTTTTCTCAATATTTAATTATTTTTCAATTTATAATTTTTTTTTGTTTAATAAAATTATTTATTTTAGTTAAGTTTTTTTTAGAATAAAAATATTTAAAACTTTTAGCAATATACTTATTTAGTTTAATAGCTGTTTGGTCAATTTTGTTTATTTTTTGCGTATTTAATTGAATTAAATTTTGTCTATCTATTATTGTATTTTTCTATAAATAATTATCACTATAGAATTGATAATTGAAAAAATAATTTTTCTTTTGTTTAAAATTAAAAGAAAATTGTTGATTTAAATCAATATATGATGCAAAAGAATTAGAAATAAATAAAAAGAGAATAATAAGAATTGATAAAAAAGTGTTGATATTTTTTTTCATTTTTGTTTTAAGTTTGAGATTAAATATGCATTAATTCAATAATTTTATTTTTAACTTTTTCAGGTTGTGGAATATATTTTAATGTGATTTCTCAATTTTGATCATCTCATTCTGTTAAAATTTTAATTTCTCAGAAATCAAAAAAACTTCTTATAATTCATTTTTTTGATGCATTAATAGATTTTATTTTATCAACTCAAATTGTAGTTGATTTTCTTTTAAATATTCAAGTTTGATCATATAATGAAATATTTTCATCAGTAATCATTACAAAATCCATTTCAAAATTAATAAGAACATATAAGGTTTTATAAATAAAATAAAGAAATAGTAAGTTTAAAATAATTTGAATAATGTTTAATAAAATGTTAGTAAAATTTAATCATCAATGAATATTTGAATAAAAAGAAAGAATTGTAGTTATGATAGATAAAATGATTTGATAAGCAAATAAGAAAAAAGAAAATTTAAAATATTTTTCTAATAGTCAATCTTCTAAATCTTCTTTTGTAATTTCTGATTTAAAAAATTCATAATTTTTTAAATATTTTCATAATTGATAAACAGTTAGTCATATCCAAATTCATAATCAAAATAAATTTAAAAGAACAATAATTAAAAATGCATAAAAATCTAATAATTTATTTAAAATAATAATTAATAAGCTTAAAAAAATGAAAATTAATAAAACATATCAAATCATCTTAAACAAATATAAATAATGTCTTTTGATCATAAAAGCTTCTTTATGTTTTTCCAATTTTTCTTTTAATATTTTTTCATCTAATTTTGTATCAAAAGATGATAAAATTTTCATTTATTTTTTTTAAAATTATAAATCAATTCATTCTTTTCAAAACATATTAACTATTTCAAGTTTATATTCTGAGTCATTTCACATTAGTCTTGAAATTATTTCATATACTTCTTCTGCATCACTCATGGTTATTTTTAGTAATTTTCTCTTTTTAGGGTCAAGCATTGTATCTTTAAATACATTAGGTGGCATTTCTCATAATCATTTAAATCTAGTTACAATTGCTTTTTTCTTATCTGAATCTTTTAATTTTGATAAAAATTTGTTCTTTTCTTCTTCAGTTTCAAAATAATATTTTTTTTCTCAAATTGTTATAGAAAAAAGTGGTCATTTTACTTTATATAAATATCATTTTTCAATAATTTCAGGCATTAACTTATAAAACAAAGTTATTAATAACGCTGTAATATGTTGTCAATCTGCATCTTCATCAGTATTTATTATGATTTTATTGTACCTAATTTTGTTTATATCAAATGATTTTCAAATTCAAGTTCATATTGTATTAATTATAGATTTAACTTCATCATTTTCTAATACTTTTTTAAGATTTCAAGTTTGAACATTAATAACTTTACCTTTTAAAGCAAGTGCAGCTTGAAATAAATTATTTTTAGATAATAAAACTGTACCTAAAGCAGAATCTCATTCTACTAAATATAATTCTCTTATTGATACATCGTTACTAATTGCATCATGTAATTTTCATTTTCATCATCAGACAAAAATTCAATCTTGTTTAATTTTAACTTTATTAATTATATCGTCTATTTTTAATCTAGTTTTTGCATTTTCTTCAATTTTTTTCAATATTTTCTTTCAATCTTTAATATTTTTATTTAAATATTCATACATAAATTTTTCAATTTCTTTTTCAATTACTTTCTCAGCAAACATATCAGCTAATGCATATTTAGTTTGTCCAAAAAAGTCTGGTTCTTTTTCATATACTGTTAAAATCAAATATAATCATTTCATAAAATCAGATAATTGAATTGTACCTTTAATGGAAAATTTATAATTAATGTTTTTAGCAAACTTTAATACTCATTTCTTTAATCATTTAACAAATCATTTAACATGACTTCAATTTTCAGGAGTATAAATGTTATTTACAAAACTCTTAATTACTTCATTTTCATCATCTGCATAAGTAAATACAAATTTAGCTTTAACTTCTTTTTCAATTCAATTTATTTCAGTTTCTCATTTTATACTTCATTCTATTTCTTTAACTATTTTTTTTGTTTGTTTTTCTTTTATTTTTTCATTTAATAAATCTTTAATATTTTTTCAATGAAATTCATATTTCTTATTTATCTCTTCGTCAACAATTATAAATTTAACATTTGGTAACAAATATGCATTCATTCTTATATACTCAATTATTTCATTTTTATTTATTTGTGTTTTTCAAAAAATTGTTTCATCTGGCTTAAAGATAACTGTAGTTCAACTATTATCACATTTTCATATTTCTTTTAAATCTTGAACTTTATTTCATTTCTTATATTTAATTGAATATTTTTTTCAATTTCTACAAACAATTACTTCAAAATATTCTGACAATGCATTGGTAGCTTTAACTCAAATACCATTTAATCATCAAGATGTGTTATATATTTTTGAATCTCATATTTTTCCTCAAGCATGTAATTCTGACACTAATAATTCTAACACGGATTTTCAATATTTAGGATGTATATCAACAGGAATTCATCTAGCATTATCAGAAACTTCTATAAATCAATCTTCTTTAAATTTAATAATTAATTGATCACCAAAACCAGCTAAAAATTCATCTACAGCATTATTAATAACTTCATATAAAATATGATGTAAAGCTTTTTTATCTTTTCATCAAATATACATTCAGGGTCTTTCTCTAATTGCTTCTAATCACTTTAAAATTTTTATGTCATTTATGTTATAATCGTTTTGTTTTTTAGTCATGTTTTTTTACTTTTGCTTTTAAAAACTAAAATACTTTTATTTAAATAATTATATAGAAAAAAATTATTTCTTATAAATTATTTTATTTTCTTAATTTTTAAACAATTTTTTATTTAAAGTTAATAAATAATCTTTATTATTGTTAATAAAAAACTTTTATAATTTTTTTATTTTTTAAAATATTTTTAATTTTCTTTTTATTCATGATCTTAAATTAAATAAATTATATAATTAGTGTATAGATAAATGTAAAGCTATATTTAAAAACATATTTTATTTTATTAAAAATAATAAAAATGTTAATTATTATTGAGTGAGCTGATTTAATGGGTAAAACAACTTTAATAAAAAAACTTAAAGTTATTTTTTGAGATGCAATTAGTTTTAAGATTCCCAAAGATGTTATTCCTAAATGATCAGATGAAATTGAAAAAAATAAAATTTTTAGTTGATATAAAACCTTATTAGAAGTTATTGATTTATACTTAAAACAAAAACCTAATAGTTATGTAATTCAAGATAGATTTTACATAATGTCTGAAATTGTTTATTGAAAAATTTTTAGAAATTATGATGTTTTAGATACAGAATATTATCAAAAAATTAAAAATAAATTAAAAGAAATTCCTCATCTATTAGTTTACTTATCAGATGACTATAAAAATGCTGAAAAAAGATTTCTAAGCAATTGAGATGATGTTATAAAATCTATAGAAAAATATAAAAAAATCTTTTATGAATATGATAATGTTTTTAACAAAATTAAAAATGAAAAAGATTTAAATATACTAAAAATTGAACCATTTAATGATAATGATCATGTTAATAAAATAATAAATAAAATCTTAAAAATAAAAGAAATTCATAAAATAAATAATGATAATAGAGAAAGAAATGCTTTATAAGCTTTAAAATTATTTTTTTATCTTAAAAATTTATAATATAAATACAATAAATTTTATTCTTTTATTTTTACAAATGGAATTTTTAAACAATTTTTTAATCAATAATTTAAACATTTTAGGAATTTAGATTACAATTTGTTTAATAATTATTGCACTGATTTTAATAATATTTAAAAGAATTTTTTTGTCTATTTTATTTGTATTTTTTGCTTGAATTTTATTTTATCTAACTTATTCAAATTTAACTCAACAAAATTATCATCCTAAAACAATTTGAAATAACCTTAATGAAAAAATTAACGATTTAAGTCAAACAATTAAAAAAGAAAAAGAAGAAATCAAAGAAAAAGTTCTAAATAATGTTCAAAATGAAATTAAAAAAAATAAAATAAATGAAACTTTAAACAATCAAAAAGAAAATATTTTTAAGAAAAATATTCAGGAAAATAAAATAGATAATATTGAAATTAATGATGAAATTGATAATTTAATTAATTCAATTCTTAACAATGAAAATAATACTATAAAAAATAATGCTCAAGTTAACAATGAAATTGAAAAATTTATTGATGAATTATTAAAATAATTAAAATTAAACATAATTTTAAAATTTTCAAAGTGCATAATTATTGTGCACTTTTTTATTTTAAGTGAAATAGAAATAATAAAATTATTATTACTTTGAAAAATAATTTATTTTTTTTAAAAATAAAAAAATGAAAAAAACTATTTTATTTACATTTTTTAATTTCTTATTATTTTCATTTTTATGAATAACTAATGCAAATTAGAATGAAATAATTCAAAAAGAGGAAAAAGAGATTCAAGATAATAAAATAAAGATTTTAAATGAAGAATTTAATTTAAAAAAATTTAAAACAAGAGAAGAATTAGAAAAGTTCTTAATTGATAAATTATCTAACAAAATATTAGAAAGTTGTTATAAATCTGCTCATCCTTATCCTTACCCTTATCCTATTTTGTATTGAGTTAAATCTATGTCAGATGAAACAAATTGAATAATGCTAAAATGAGCAAATGTTAAAATAGAAAAAGTAGAAAATAATAATTTACAAACAAAACAAATTGCAACAAAGGATGTTGATTTTAGTAAAACAAATATTCAAAAAGAAAATGTAGATGAACCAGAAATTTTAAAAGTTAATTCAAAAAATATAATTTATTTTGATAAAAAATTATGAAAAATTTTTATAATCAATTCACCAGTTTTATTTAATAAAATAGATTTAGATAACGTTAAAATAACAGATACAATAAAAATACCTAAAGTAATCAATAAACATAGTGTAAAATTATTTTTTGTAAATAATCAACTTATTGTTATTTGAAATAGATATTCAAAAAAATTTTGATGACTTGTAACTGATTTAGTTTTTTATAAAATTGAAAACTGAAAAGCAAAATTTTTAAGATTATATGATGTTAAATGAAGATTTAAAGATGCAAGAATAGTTAATAATAAAATTTATTTAATAACAGATTATAATTTTTGAAATGTTGTTAGAAAAATATGTGATAAATATGTTTATCAGCCAATAAAAAAAGATTTGCAAATATTAAGAGACAATCTTTATAAAAAAGAACTTGATTTCAAAGAATTTAATGAAAAAGCAAAAAAACTTTATAGTTGACAAATTGAGAAAATAAAAAATAAAAAAGAATTACTTAATGATATTAAAAATAAAATTAAAATTAAAAATATAAATATTTATTATTTGAAAGATTGAAAATTAAATGTTAATTGAAAAAAATTACCTTTATGAGTGAATTTAATTAAAACAGATGTAAAAAACATATTATTTTTACCTACAAAATTTGATAAAATAAATATAAATAATTTGCATTTTAATTTAATTAATATTGTTGATTTAGATAATAAAAACAAATCTACACAATATTCAATTTTTTGAAATATTTCAAATTGACAAATTCATATGACAACAAAATCATTATATTTAATAAATAATTATTTTGAAAATTATAATTGGAGATGTCCTATTTGAATGTATTGCATTTTACCTTATTATCCAAGATGAAATTTTACACTAATTCATAAATTTTGACTAAATTGATTTAATTTAAATTATGTAAATAGTCAAATAATACCTTGAAGACCTATAAATCAATATTCTATGGATGAAGATAATTTATGAAATTTTAAAATCTTTACAAAACATTTTTATCCTAAAAAAACTGATTTATACATATTTGATTCAGGTTTAAAATTAGTAGGAAAACTTGCAAATATTGCACCATGAGAAAACTTTAAATCCTCAAGATTTTTAGAAGATAAAGTATTTTTGGTAACATTTAAAGCTACAGATCCGTTATTTGTAATTGATTTAAAAGATATTAAAAACCCAAAAATAATTTGAGAATTAAAAATTCCTTGATATAGTTTATACTTGCATCCTATTAATTTTAGTTGAAATGTACAATATTTGTTATGAATTGGACAAGAAGCAAAAGAAATTTATTGAAATTAGTCTTTACCAAGAAATATAAAAATTGATTTATATAAGATTGATTATATGCAAAAATCTTGAGATTATATACAGGTTGAACAAACAGCTAGTTTTATATTATGAAAAGAGAAGAAATATAAAAATTGATGAAGTTATACCCCTGTTTTTGATAATCCTAGAACATTTGTGATTAAGAAAACTAGTAATAAAAACTATCAATTAATATTACCAGTATATTTAGTTAAGGATGAAGTTGAAAAAAGATGTTAGAATTCTTTTACATATAAAGATTGAAAAAAAATAATTAATAATGAAAAATGTTATGATTATGTAACAAAAAAACCATATTTTATATGAGTAAAAACACTAGAAATTGAAAATAATAAAATTAAAGAAAATAAAGAATTGTCAAAAAATTTAATAAAATATTTTAATGTTAATGATTATTATCAGTAGAAATATAAAAATGAGAATCATAGAGTTTGATATTATTGAATATGAAATAAAACTAATATTTTCGAAATAAATGTTAATTTTATGCATATGTATAATTCTAAATCACAAAAAAATATTACTTTTAAATAATTTATAATTTATAAAACTTAATTTTATAAAATTTAATAATTTTATATAAATCTTAAAAGAAAAAAAAAGACTTTTAAAGTCTTTTTTTTAATGAAAAAAATGATTTGATTTAAGAAAGAAAATATTGTTTTAATAATTGCCTCTTCTATTATTTTTTACTAATTTTTTTCTTACCCAACCAGAAATTGGAACTTCTACGAAATCTAAACCCCCTGAAGGTAATTTAATAAGTCTATAACCATCTGGATCTATCCTTAGTCTTGTTTCCCAACAAATCTTTCTTCATTTTAAAAACCAATGATAAGTATTACCTTTAGGGTTAGTCTTTGCACCTACAATTCAAAGCTCTTTTGCCTCTTCTAAATTTAATTTTCTTTTAGGGTAATTAAATCTCCTTACTCATTTTAATCTTTTAGCTTGTTTTTGAAGTTGTGCCTTTTTTTTGGCAATTCATTTTTTACTTGTTCTACTTGCCATAATTATTGAATTTAAGAAATAAAAAATTTTTTTATTAAATTTTAATTTAACAACTCTTTTAATTTGTTTTTGTATGTATTTGTATAAGTAATGTCATAATGAAAATATCTACCTGTAATATTTCATTCATCAATATATTTTTCAGGATTTGATACTGCATCTTGAATCATGTCTAATTCAAGTTTAAATGAATTTGCATCTCTTCATCTCATTGGCACTTTTAAAACATCCAATGTTTTCATTTCTTTTAACATATGAACTACTGGTAAAGAAGTTCTGTTATATAACATAAATTTATATTTCACTAAGCTTCAATAACTTCATAAATCATTTTTCATTCTTAAGAAATGTATTTTAGCTTTTTTTCTAATTTTTTTAATTTCCTCTAAATGTTCTTTAACATTATCAGTAACTAAATCTCAATAATTTTTAATCAAATTATCAAATAGCTCTATTACTTTATTAATGAATTGATTATGATAATCTGTATCAGGAGTCATTCAGTCATATAAATATTTTTGCTTATTCATTATATAATCTAAATTAAATTTATTTACAATTTTATTTACTTCTTCACTAGTTAATTCTTTTGTTTCTGCTTTTAAAATTATTTCATCAATATAAGGATTTATGTATTTCATTATATCTGATGAAATAAAAATATCTTCAATATTATCTAAAGTGTGAACTAAGTCTTTTTCATCTAAAATATTTTCAATAAAATTATCATAATCTATTGCTTTTATTACCTTTTGTCATCTATGTATGAAATTTGAACAAAGATCTCTTAATCAACCATTCATTTTATGACCTACTACACAAGAACCATTAGCATACCAGCAATAATCACCTTGTGCAAAAACTTCTGTTATAACATTTGTTCAATATTTTTTATTATCTTCAACCAATTGTTTATCCATTTGTAAAATTTCTTTAACTGTAACCTCTCTAGGAAAAATAGTCCTTCTTAAAGTTAATCAATAATCTTTTGTTAATTCTATAAAGAATCTATTATCATATTCATTATATATATTTAAAATTGTTGATAACGAAATATATCAATTAAATTTAATTTCTTTTAAATATTCAAATATTTCAATAGCTCATACAATATATCAATCAATAAAATCTTTTGTATTATTAATTACTTCTTTAATCATTTTCATTTTAATATCAGTATAATACCAATAATTCACAGTTAATAATGCTTTACATTTACCTCATTGTCAATCATCTAATGTATGAATATAATCTACTGCTTGTTTTAACACTTCATAGCTTTCCAGTTGTTCTTTTTCTCAAAATCTTCAATTTAATGAATTCATATAACCATAATTATTTGACCATTCTTTAGGAATTAATCAAAGAAAAAATTCTCTTATTCATACATTATAATACTTGTCAACTATTTCTTTTATTGCTGATTGTATTTTAACACCATTTTCTAATTCTATTAGTTCAGATTTTCTTTTTCATAATTCAGAATCTGATATTCATAATCATCAAATAATTCTAAATTTTAACATTACTTTTAGTAATTAAATAAAATTTTAAATTATTATATTGTTAATTAAAAAATTACACCTAATATTTAATTTTTTTATAAAAATTTATAATATATAAATATAGTTCAAAATAAAATTTTGATATTGTTGTAAATTTATTTTTTAATTTTAAAAATGTGATTAAGATTTCAAAATATTTTTTCTGTTAATAATGATTTAAAAGAATTCAATATAGAATGTTCGGAAATTTTAGCATCACAACAAGCAGTAAAAGAATTAATAAAAATATTAAATTTAGAAGATAGTAAAAAAAAAGAAAAGGAAATTATAAAATTTGATTTAAAGATGATTGATGAATTTTACAATAAAATTGAAAAAATAAAAAAATTAAATAGAAAAGTTTCAATTAACATTTATCCAGAAACACTACAATTTCTTTTAAAAAACAGAAAAAAATTATCATTAATTATAGAAAAATTATTATTTTTAAAAGAGGAATTATGAAATAAATTAATAATAGAAATAGTTGAAAATTGAACTTTTACAAATCAAATTAAAAACAATTTAAATAATTTTTTATTTTTTTTAAATGAATTTTGACTTGAAATATCTTTAGATGATATCATAAATCTAAAAATTAAAGAACAAATTAATGAAAATAATAATCATATTTTTGAGCAATTAAGTAAAATTTTAATTAAAGATAACTTTACAAATATAAATTATCTTAAGATTGATTTATTATTTACAAAATATTTAATTGATTCAGATTTATATAAATTGATTGACTTTTTTAATTTTTTTAAAGATAATAATTTAAATTATAGAATTGTTTTTGAAGGAATTGAATCAAAAAAATATATTGAAAAAATTTTAAGATGATTGAATGAAAGTTGATAGAAAAATAATAATTATATTTTATTTCAATGATTTTATTTACATAAACCAGAAAAATTATAATTTTAAAAAAAAGAGCTATTTTTTTAGCTCTTTTTTTATTTTTTTGAATAATGTAATATTATAGAAAAGGTGCTGATTCATCTATATCTATTAGATTATTTTCTTTTTTATTTTTTTCTTCTTTTTTTTCAATTTCTTTATGTTCAAATAGTGAATAAGTTGGAGATTTTTCTGTTTTTAATTTAAGATTTTTCATTACAACCAAATTAATGGTATTTCAATTTAAAGTTACTGTTAATTTTCAAATCTTTTTTTCTTTATTTTTTGAATTATTTAAAGTAACAACAATTGGATTAAATGATTTAAAATCAATATTGTTTTTTCTTTCATAAAAACCAATTTCAATTTGATTTTCTCCTTTTTCATTAATTATCACTAAATAATCTTTTCAATTTGCGTCTTTAAAATTTCAAGAAAAATATTTATTTCATTTTTTATTTACTTTTTCCCATAAAGCTCATTTGTTTTTATTATCGTACATCAAATATTTTTATGAATTAAATTATATTTCTTTAATATAGTATGTTTTTTAAAATAAATAAAAAGTTATTCATATCACAAATTATTTTTTTATATTTTTAAAATTATCTATAAAATAAACTCACTTAAAAATCTATTGTTCTGTATTAAATCAAACATATCTTATTTTTTCAACCTAAAAAATTTTTTTTCAATCATCTGATACTATATAATCCTCATCTAAAATATCATATAATCTATTTTTAATACTGTTTTCAACACATTTTGCTTCTAAAAATCTTTTTAATTCTCTTTCGTCACTCCCGACAGCAGCTTTAAAATTAATTTGGAACTCTTTATTGTCTTTTTTCATTTATTTTTTATTTTTTAAAAAAATAAATTACTCATTTATTACTATAGGATGTTTTAAACTTTTATTAATATTTGGAGGTAAAATTTTAATTCACATTAAAGAAGATTCAGAAACAATATTTCAAATTGATTTTATATCTTCCTTATATTTTAATAAAGAAGCATAAAATTCTTCTGGATAATAGTATTTTAAATATCAAGAAATATATCAAACAATACAATAAGCAAATGCATGTGAAAAATTAAATGCATATTCTGAAAATGGCATAATTATATTTTCTAAATACCGTTCAAAAACATCTAAAATCAATCACTTCTTTTTAATCTCTTCTCTTGCTGATTGCAAATATGGTTTTAAATCATCTAACGTATACATTCATTTTTTAATTTTAGATAAGATTTTTCTAATCTTATCAGCTTTATCATAAGGTAATCACATTTTATAAAAAAACATCATAATTTGTTCTTGATAAACAAGCAGATTTTTTGTTTTTAATGTTACATCATTAATAATATTTTCAAAGAAATTAATTGTTTTAAAAACTAATTTTGAATCATATTTTTTTAATAATTCAGTAATAAATTCTTTTGGAAAAATATCTCTTGTTTTTCAAAATTTAGTTTCAATATAAATAGGAATATTTGCTAATGGTCAAGGTCTAAACATAGCATTAATATCAGATAATTCTAAGATATTTTCTGGCATAACACTTCTTAAATTGCTTTTCATTCCTTCTGATTCAAATTGAAATACTCATCAAGTTAATCAAATAGAGAAAATTTCTTCAAATACTTTTTTTTCTTTTTCATGTTTTTCTGTTCATTTAGGTGAACCAATACTATCTAATATATCATAATACATTTTCATCCAATCTAAGTTTTCCCATTCTTCATTTGAAAATTTTTCAATTTTTATTCAATATTTTTTTCTTATATCTTCATGATTCCATAATATTGATTTTATTGTTTGTTTGATTATTGACATATTTGATAATCATAAGAAATCGAATTTAATAAATCAATATTTTTCAGCTTCTTTTTTATCAAACCGTTCAATTTTCAAAATAGTATCAGGTTGAAATCTACAAGCAGATAAAGTTTCAATTTCTACAGAAGAAATAATAATTCAACATGCGTGAATACCAATATCTGAAGGAGTTCATAAAAATGTTTTTAACATTTTAAATGCATTATATAATTTATTTTTATATTGCACTAACATTTCTTTTGTATTAGAATCAACATCCTCTAAATCAATTCCTTTTTCATAAAAATCTAATATTTGATCCAATCTTTTTCTATTAAATTTTTCATCATCTGTAAATAAAGATTTTGTGATATTATTAATCATTGAAAATCAAATTCAACTATTTTTAGTTAAGGTTTTAAATTCTGATTTTACCCTTGTTTCTCAAATACTTCAAACATGTGCAACATTTTTATCAGAATACTTTTTTTGAACATATTTAAATACTTTTTCTCTTCATTCAGATTCAAAATCCACATCAATATCCGGAAAATCTCATTTACTTTTATAAAGATGTAACATTCTTTCAAATAATAGTCAATATCTTTTAGGATTTACATCAATAATATCTAGACAAAAAGATACCAATACTCATCAAGCACTTCATCTTCAAGGTCATACTCAAATATAATTATTCTTTGCCCATTTAATAAAGTCCATTACAATGTTAAAATATCAAGAAAATCACAAATAAGTGATTGTTATATATTCATATTCCAATTGTTTTACATAATCTTCAAATGTCAAGTATTTTTGATTATAAAAATCATAATCAATCTTTTCATTTTTAAATTTTTCTATAAACTCAATTTGTTCTTTTTCCAATTTACTCAAAATATTTTCATTTACTGAAGTAATATTTAATTCTTTTTTTTCTATCAATGTTTCTAATTCTTTATAGTAATTTAAATAATTTTTTGTTCACTTTATTAATATAAACAAATCTTCAAATTTTAATCATTTTTTAATAACAATATCCTTATTCTTTAAAATTCTATTAAAAAATCATTTATACATAAAATATCTTAAAATATAATCATCTTCATTTTTAAAATTACTTTTATTTTTTTCATAAAAATCTAAAAACTTTTTCTTTTCATTTAAATTATCAAATAAAAAATCTCCTAATTTTTTAAACTTATATTCTGGTAAATAAACTTTATTAGCATATTCAATTTTATTTTCAATTTTTTCATTTAAGTCGTAATTGATAATTTCTTTTCCATTAATATTTTTTTCAATCTTTTTAATTATTTTATTCAATTTTTCTGTATAATTATTTTCAAAAAATTTAATATTTTTATTTTTTTTAAGTTCTTCTAAAAATTCATTTATATTATAAGAAGTTCATAATTCTTTTAATGTATATACTAATTCCAAAAAATCTTTTGGTTTTTCTTCAATTAAATCTTTAATTATTCTTTTTTCTAATTCTTCTTTAAAATATTTAGACAGTTTTTGAAAATAAGCAGATAGATATATTTTTTGAGTATCTTTATCAAAATTTTTTAATTCTTCTTCATTTAAATATAAATTATTTGAAATGATAATTTTTTCTTCATCTAATAATTTTTCCAAATCATCTAAAAAATAACTAAAATACTCTTCCATAATTTTTATTTGCTTTATATTTGGTTCTTTAGGCTTAATAACTTTTTCTATTTCTTTTCTTCTTTCTTTTTCCATTTTCTTTAACTTTTCTTTCTCTTGATTATATTTTTCTTTTTTTTCTAAGTATTCATTATACAATTTTTCATAAATTTCAAAAAGTTTTTGAAAAAATTTAATTTGAAAAATTATTTCATTTAAATTTAATAAACTTCACTGAAAGTTTATATCTTCTTTATTTAAATTAAACTCTAAATTATAATTATTTTTATTTTCATTCAATTTCTTTAAATTTAATTTTCATCATCAAAATAAATAACATAAATTAGTCTTATATAATTTTAAATTTAAATTATTAATATAATTTAATCATTTATCATTATAAAAAGATGGTATGAATAATCAAGAAAATGTAAATGCTGAATTTTTTTGATATCAGATATATTGAAACTGTCTATTGCCTTCTGTTTCCAATCTATTATATTCTAAAATAAATTTATTAAAATCAACTTCTTGGTTATAAATTACGCTAGCTCTATTAAAAAATCATTTATCTATATCATTTTTATCTAAAATTAAAAAATTGTATATTAATGCTTTAATGTTTTTTTCTTTAACTTCATAACCCAATCAACAATTTCAAAATTTTTGTAAAAAAACATTTTCTTTGTTATTTTTATTTATTGAAACAAAAGAGTATAAACTTAAATCAAAATCGTTTATCTTAATTATTTTTTTTTCTTTCATTTTGATTTTTTATATTAAAAACTTTATTTAAAATATAGTAGTAAAAAATAATTTTTTTGTTCATAATTATAATAATTTTAAAAATTAAAATATTTTTTAAAAATAAAAAGTTAATTTTATTAAAAATGAAAAATTTTCGAAAAATTGACATATTAAATCAAAATTGATTTAATAAAATCTTTTTATCTTTTTTAATTGAAAATAATTTTAAAACAGTTATTAGTTGCGTATCAAATTTCGATAATAGATTTAAATTAGAAGATAAAAAAATTAAACATTATTTTTACTGAATTAGGAAAAGTGATTATGAAATTAATATTTTTGAGATTAAAAAAATTTTTTGAAAAATTAATTTAGAAGAAAAGACAATTTTTATTTTAGATGATATTTTTTGACGAAATCATAACATATTAATTGAAACTATTGAAATTTTAATGAAAGAAAAAGAAAAAAGAAAAAATAAACTTATTTTAGTATTTGACATATCAAATTCGATAATCCTTAAAGATTATTTATTAAAAAAATACATTGAAAAATTCGATTTAATTTTTTTAAATTTTAAGGATATTTGAATAGAATTATTTCAATATAAAATATATGTAAATAATAATTCAGTTTTAATTAAGAATTTCTTTAAAAATAAAATAGACTTAAATAAAAAAATAATTTCTAATTTTAAAAAAGAATTTTTAAAAGAAAAAATTTTTTCATCTAAAGAAATATTAGAAATCATTCAAGAATATTTTTTATCAATCCATTTCTTAATGAACAAAAAAATAACAAAATTTTTTGAAGAATTTTTAGATTGTACAAATAAGGAAGAAAAAGAAATTTGAAATTGTAAAAACAAAATTAATTGACTAAACAAAAAAATATTTTTTTGATATAATGATTTATTTGAATTAAAAAAATTTAATTTTTTTTCTTCTTCTTCCAAGAAAAACTTATTTATTAAGAAAAAAAGTAATTTCTTTTTTAATTTTTTAATTGATAAATTGAATATATTAACTTATTCTGAATTGGAAGAATTATATTTGAATAAATCATTTCAAAATTTAATTTTTCAAAATTCAAAAGAAATTGAAAATATAACTAATTTTATTATTGAAAAGTGAAAATTTAATATTATTAAAAACAAAGAAGAAGCAAATGTTTTTTTAAAAGAAAAATTATTTTCAAGATTAATTTTATTTAACTTTTTTATATCAAATTTCATTAATTTGATTAAGATTGTCCCTAAAAATAAATTAACTATTTTAGAAAAAACTCTTATTAATAAAGATAAAAACATAATTTTTTATTTAGAAAAGAATTTGCAAAAATTATTTTTTAAACATCTCAAAAATAAAATTAATTTTAAAATTTTAAATAATAATAAAAATGCAAAAGAAATTATCTTATTAGAAAAAAACATTTTATTCTATTGATTTTTTCTAAAATTAAATATAAATTTTGAACAAAAAAAATTTAACTTAGTTAAAAATTATTTAAATAAAATAGATGATGAAGAAATAGATTTAAAATCTATTTGATTGAATTGATTGAAAAATGAACTAATTCAGGAAATTAAAAAAGAAATGAAAAAATTTAAAAAGAAATGAATAATTTGTGAACAAAAAAATTGAGATTTTGAAATTAATGATTTCATTAATTAGATTGAATCAATTTATTGAAAAAGTAAATTAAAAAAAGAAGAATTCTTAAAGTTTTTTTTAGATTTCATTTCTTTAAGTTGAGTTTATTGAATTTATTTTTAATTAATTAAAAATTTATTTATGTCTAAAGTATTTAAAAATAAATTAATTCATTGAAAACTTACTACTCGTGAATATAAAACTATTTTCAACATTTTTAAAGAAATTCTATCAAATTGAAGTATATTTTATAGTAGATACATTAAGCATCCAATTTTATTTGAAGATAAGAAAACACATTGAGATATTGACTTTTATTGTTTTGATATTACAAAAAAAGGATTTAAAAACAAAATTAGTAAACTTTATTTAGATTATTTAAATGTAAAAATTAATAATCCTCATGATATTAAATTAATTAGAAAAAAAAGAGAAGATTTTGAAATAGAATATATAAAGTCATTTTATAATTTGATTAAAAAACGATTTAATTGAGAAAAATTAAAAAAATTTAAAACAAAAAATAATTTGATTTATGAAATATGATTTGTTTGAGATAATTGAAATTTAGAGAATATCCTTAAAGAATGAAATATTTTTGTTACTGACGATGAAATAACCTCGCTAATGTATTTTAAGATTTATGATTATTTATGAAATATTAAATTCGAAAAATTTTTTCATTTTGATTTCAATATGTTTTTATGAAAGAGTATAAAAGAATATAATGAAAACTATTACTTTTATAATGAAGTTCCATTTTTTTGATATTTAATATGAATTATTTTAAAAAATTATTGAATAAAATATTCACATAAATGAATATATATTCATAGTGATTATTTAAGAAAATTTTAGAAAAAAGAATTAATTGATAATTTAAATAAATGTTTTTTAAATGAAATAAAAAAATATTGACAAAATAAACAAAAACAAATATTATATGTTTTTCAAAATGAGTATAAAAATGATTTATATATGCTTATTAAAACATATTTTTCTAAATATCAACAATAGGTGAAAGTTGATATAACATTAAAAGAATTCTTATTTGAAATTTTATGAATTTCAAATAAAAAATACAAAAACATAAAATCAACAAAAGATGTAATAAATCTTATCACAAATTTAGAATTATTCTCAGTAAATTTTTTTGATACTAAAGAGCTAAATTACTTAGCAAAAAGAAAATTACAAAATTATGATTCAATAAAAAAATTCTTTCTTGAAATTTTAAAATCAAAAAAACAAATAGATAAAAAAACAATTGAACAAAATACATTTCTTTTAATATTTAAAATTTTATCTTTTAAAAATTTCCTTTGAAGCAGGAATTTAATTAATAATCTTATAAATTATTTAATAAATGAAATCAAAAATAAAAAGAAATATCTTTGAATTTTAAAAAATAATCTAAATAAAGAAGAATAGTTACTTCTAAAAGAAAATTATAAGATTAAAAATTTTCTAGATTTAAATAAAAAATTATTTAAAAAAATAATAAAGGAAAAATGAATAAATTTAAAAGAAATTTTTAAGAAAAATAAAAATAATTAACTTTTGATTTTCAATTAATAAAATAATGTTTGCAAAATTAAAATTTAATTATACTTAAAAACAAAGAAATAATATGACTAAATATTAAAATGATTCTAATGATACAAAATTATAAATATATTTTTCAAATGTTATTTATCAAGATTAAAAATACTTTTCAAGATAAATATTCTTTAAACATTAGAATCTCTTCTAATTATAAATGAAAAAAAAGAAAATTATATTAATCTCTAAACGGGAAATTGATTACATAATTGATTAATTGGAAATATATAGGACAATTTGAATGTGAAAATGTGAAATTAACTTAGAAGCTTTATGTTTATTTTTAGGTATAACAAATCCGAAAAAGTTGATGAATAAATTGAAATAAAGTTGTTGAATATGTTAAATTGAAAATGAAAATAGATTGAAAAATATTGTGAATCTGATGTAAAAGTTTGTTACAATATTTTTAACAAATTTAAAGAAATGTGAATAATTTAATTAAGATTTTAAAAAAAATAATTTTATTTTTCAATAATGATTTATTAATTTGATATAATTAACAATTAATATTATAATAAACAATGTTATTACATTTTACAAAGAAAAAAGAATTTATAGATTATATAAATAAGTTATGAAAAGAAGATAAAGGCATATCTCATGTCGCAATTAAATGAATTATACTATTGGAACATATTTTTTATCAGAAGATAAAAAAAATGAAAAGAGAAGAAGAAAAAAACAAATTGAGCAAAAAAGACTTAGAAAAATATTTAAACCAACAGATATAAAAATAAAAAAAATATATAATGATTTAACTGTTAATATTTATAAATATCGGATAGATAAAAAAAATAAATTATTTGCTGTAACTTATCAAGATTTATCACTAGATAATAACACTGAAATTTATAAATATAAAAAACTTAATAAAAATTGATTTCCTGTAATTTAATTTTATATTTTAGATTTTAACTAATATTAAAATGACAAACAATTTACTTGAATTTGATGAATTACTAAATGAACTTGATGAAAAAAAGAAAAAAGCAGAAAAAAAATTGTTAAATTTTAATATTATTGGTGACATCTCTTTCAATATAGATGTTGAAGAATTTAGTGGAATTTATATTAAAAGAAGTATTAAGTTAAAAGTTTATACACCATCACTTTGAGAAATATATATATCAGCCGAGATTAATGAAAATAATTATACATTTTTATGAGAAAGTTTAAGTTTTTTAAACGATCAAAACAAAGAAAAACTTAAAGAAATTAACAAAGAAATTAATAAAGAATTTAATGATAAAATAATAATTAAACATAGAGAATATGAAAATTGAATTGTAATACTTAACGAGAAGTCTTCTATTTCAACAGAACTAGCAAAAGATTTAATTAAAAAAATTGAAAAATATAGTAAAATGACTTTATCTCCTGAAATTAAAAAGCAAATAAAAGAAAAGTTTATCAAAGAATTTAATAATTATATAGAAAATTATAATTCCTCAATTTGGTATGAATATATAAAAAAAATTGCTGAAAGAGATCTTAATATTGTTGAGAAAGGTAGTTGAGAAATTAAAAATTGAGAAAAGTAGTTGAGATATTAAAAATATTTATGGACAAACTAAAAAAATATAAAAAATATTTTAATAAATATTGTAAAAAGTTAGATTTATATAATTTTTTAATAAAATAAAAGAGATAGAAAAAGTACTATCTCTTTTTTATTTTAAATAAAGATTTACCGTGATATTAATATAATTAAAAGTATTTTTATAGTATTGAAAATTTTAATTGCACTAATAAAAAATGAATAAATAAAAATTATTTATGCATTAAAATATACATTAATATCAAATATAAACCTAAAATGTAAAAAAAAAGAATTTAACAATAAATAAATATATTACTTAAATAATTTTTGTATTTTTTTTATTTGTTTGTAAAAAAAACACTTGTAAAATTAAAATAAAAAAATTATTATAAAACTATACAATAAATAATTTTTTTATTTTTTAAAACTTTAAAAAAAATGAGTTATCCAATAGAATATTGACAAGATGTATTTAAAGAATGAGATTTATAGTTTTTTGTTCAAAAAATTTGAGATAGTAATGTTCGAGAAATAACTGATTCTTGAAAAGAAACAATATTTAAATGGATTTCAGTTAACACTTATGATAATAAAGAAGAATTATTAAAAGATGTAAAAAATTCACGAATAAAGAATCTCGAACTTTATTGAGTAAAAATAATTTGAAGAGATACAAATAATTAGGATGAATTGGGAAAAATTTATTAGAAAACACTACTTAAATTAGTTGATAAACCTAAGAAATGATTTTTTAATAAAATTAAAACTATACTTGAATTTAAATTAAAAATAATTAATCCAAAACTAATTAAAAGAATTAAAAATTCACTTCATTGAAAAACAGAAAAAGAGAAAAAAGAAATTATAATCAAAAATTTAATTTCAGATGATAAAAAATTAGTATCTAAATTAATGAAATTTGATATGAAAATAAAAAATATTAATGATTAGTTAGAAATTACATTTCATAAAATAATTAAAGATGTTAAAGAATTTAAAGAAATTAATAAATTAAAAAAAGAATTAAAAAAAGTTGAATTTGATATAAAATTTAGCGAAAAATGAGAAAATATTATTAAACCTAGATTAATAAAGAAAAAGAAAAAGAAAATTACAATTAATTTTAAAGATATTTATAGAAAATTAGTAGATCTAAGAACTAAATATAATAAAGAAGTTAGAGAAAAATGAGAAAAAAAAGCACAAAATCTTATGAAAGAAATCAAAAAGCTAGAAAAAGAATTAGTTGATAAAATAGATGAAGTAAAATAGCATAATGTAATTATTGAAAACAAATTTTGAGAAAAATTGAAATGATATTTATGAGAATTTTTTTGAGAAATATACAATTGATGTTTTGCTTTATGAAAAACAAAAAGATCAAAGAAATGAAAACCTATTTATATTAATTGAATAAAAACAATAACATATATAAAAAAAGAGCTAGATTAATCTAGCTCTTTTTTATAATTTAAAATATCTTTTATATTGTTTTAATGTATTAAAATATATCTCTTTTATCATATAGTTTTCAATCTTTAAATTCATATCTTTTATTAATTTCTCTTACAATACTATCTATAAAGTCTTCATCATAATAAATTTTTTCTTCTTTTTTTTCATTATTTTTTTCTTTTAAAGTTTTAATAACTAATTCTTTTAAATTTTCAAAATCATTTTTAATATGATTAACTGTTTTTTCTACTTTATTTTTATATTTTTCTTTTTTGATTTCTCTAACAACAGAATTTGCAATTTCTTGAATTTCTTTTGCTTTTTGATTTAATAAATTAACTAATGATTTAACTTTTTCATCTTCTCTTACTTCATCAATTTTTTCTTTTATAAAATCAATACCATCAAATACTTTATTAACAATTTTTTCTAAGTTCTGATTATGATTTATGTCAAATAAATCTCTTAAATCATTTATTTTAATTTGTTCTTCTTCATCTTCTCTCAAAAAGTCTTCTCACATAAATGATTTAACAAACTTCAAATAATCTTCATAATTATCAAATTCTTTTTTAATTCTTTTTTCTTTTCAATTTACATTAATTGTAAATTCAAATATATATTTTCCTTTCATAAAGTTTTTTAATTAAAAATTAAAATTAATTTGTATTATTTAATATAGAGTTTTTTTTTAATTTTTAAAATATTCTCTAATTTTTTTCATATTATGTCACATTAATCATAAAAAAGATTTTGGTTGAACAAAAATTCATCATTGATTTTCTAGCTATTTTTTAATTCAAATATCTTCATCATCAACAACTACTATTTTTATTCAATCTTTTAACTTATGGTTTTCTTTAATTAAATTAATACTTTCTTTTATTCATTGATTTTTACTTTTCTTATTATTGGTTAATCATATATAATATGGTAAATTATTTTTTTTATACCAAAAATATTCCAATTCTAAAATATCTTCTATCTAACTTGAATGGATTATAAATTTTACTCAATTTCTATGTAATTCTTTTAAAAAATTAAAAATATGCATAGGAACTTGCTAACTTTTTCAATAAGAATTATTTATTGGTAATAATACTCAATCTATATCAATATATAATAACATTAATTTTTTAAATGGTAATTTCATTAAATTTTATTTAAGTAAATAAAAATTATAATGTTTAGTTATTTTACAAATTACATTTTTTATAATTATTTAACAAATTATTATTTTTTCATTTTAGTATTATTTTTAATAGTTGCTTTCTTTTATTTTGAGAAAATGAAATTATTAAAATCTTTATTTTTAATAATATTTCTATTGATTACTTTTAATTTTTTCTTTTTATTAGATTTTAAAATAAATAATTATCTAATTTATAATTGATTTTTATCACAAAAATTTGCTATTTTTTTATTTAATTGATTTTTAGAAGAATTTTTTAAATATGTTGTTACTATAATTATATTTATTTTTTTGATTTGAAAAGAAGTAAAGAAAACAATTAAAACTGAAAATTTTGACTATTTTTTTAATAAATTCATAATTTATTTAATAATTGTTTGTATCATATTTTGATTTTATGAATGAATATGAGCTATAAAAGCAGTTTCAAATTGAAATTTACAAATTTTAAAAGAATCTGCTAGAAACTTTTCTTATATATATAAATATATTGCACCTTTTATTCAAGTTATTGCACATATCTCAATAAGTTTATTTTGAATATTAATTTCATATAATTTAATTAATTTTTTAATTAAAACAAAAAAAGAAAACTTATATGCAAAGTTTTCTTTAATAATAATTGTTTGATTTTTATTTTCTTGACTTTTTCATTTTTATTTTAATTATTTTTAATATTTGTAGATTTAATAAAGTAAAAAACAGAAATTAAGAAAAACATTATTCAAAGAAATAAAAAAACAAAATAAAAAATAATATATTTACTTTCAATAACTCATTCACTAATAAATTTAATTAAAAAATAATTTAAAAGAAAAACAACAAATAAAAAAACATTAAATAAAAGAAAAATTAATTTCATTTTTTTTAAAAATTTTTCATTATTTTTAATATTAAAACCTTTCATTTTATAAAATTTAAAAAAAAATAAATACATTTATATAAAATAATATAGTTTAAACAAAATAGAAATTATATGTGAAAAATAGAATAAAAAATTATTTAAGCGTTTTTAAATAATCAATTATATCTGTAAATGGAGCTCAAAAATTTCATATTTTATATTTTTCCTTTTCTGCTATTTTATTTATTCAATTTTTAATCAATAACCTTTTGTATTTATCATATCATTGTCAGAAATCAAATGAAAACGGTATATTTATTTTAGAAACAGCATAAACTCATCAAGATTTAAATGCATTAATTATTTTCTCTCAAAAATTTTTATTTATATTACTTAAATAATAGTTCCAATTAAAATGATCCCAAATAATAACATTTTCTGGTACTAAGAAATAATTTGCTGCTCATAATTTAACATCATCTGTATTTTCTTTCACCTTTATTCAAGAACTAGTTCTTAATAAAATTTTTATATTTCATTTTAATCATCAAGTTGGATCTGTATCATACTACTTTCAAGATATTTTTACTTTTAACCATCTATGTAATATGCAATATCAATTTTCATCACAAAAATAACCTTGTTTTAATTTAGCTGGAATTCACTTTCTAGTTAATAAATACTAATCTAATTTAGAAATAGTATTACACAATCATTTATTTGTTTTTAAAATACTATCAATTCGCGATTTTTCTTTATATTCTTGTTTTGCTCAATTATTTTTATTTTTCAATTTCTCAAATAATTCATCATCATATTTTATGTTATTCACTATCTATAATCGTATTCTTTCTAAATCTTTAGGAGTATTTATTTTTTTATATTTTTCATAAAGATTTCAATAATAATTTTCTAAATTAATATTTTTTATTTTTTCGTTATATAATAAGTTAATTTTATTATCTATTTCATTAAATCTATTATTTAATTGTTTTATATTTGAATAATCTAATACTTTAAAATATGTATTTAATTTTCAATTATTTCAAATGAAATAATATGTGATTATTCATGAATTTTTATTTTTTTTAATAAAATTAACTGTTTTTAATAAATCTCATTTATTTGAATAATAAATATCAGATCATAAAGTAATATATAACATTAATTGTGATAGCACTATTTTCTTAAACTTTTTAAATTTTGTATTTTCATTTAATTCAACTGAATTAGATAATACTGAAATTTCTCATTTTAAATCCTCTAAAACATATGATTTTCAATTAAATGGAACATAATCTGGACTTAAATGAATTTTTCAATATTTTTTTAGAAATTCTGAATTATTTTTAAATATTCAGAAAAAATTATTTCATATTTTATTTTCTTGTAAAAATTTAGCAATAGGAGTTAATGTTGAAACTGTTACATAAATACAAGAATTATCTTTGAAATCTACAAGTTTAATTAATTTATTTTTTAAAACAAAATTTTTATTTTTATTAAAATATTTTTCATTTTCTTTGTTACATTCATATCATTTTAAAACTGAGTTTTTCAAAATCTAATAATTTCAATTTGGTCATCTATAAATTTGAGAATAATTTTCTATTCAATTTTTAAATACAGGAATTCAATATTTATTAGAATAAATCTTATAAATTTTATCATTATCTAATAGACTATAATCTTGTATATAATTATGAATTGCATTAGAATATTTATTAAATAATTTTATTTTTCTTTGATCATTAATTAATTTGAAATTTATATATGTATTTAATAATTCTTTTAAATAATATGCAGTTAATAAATCTCATTTAAAAAATAAATTTAATTTATATTCTATTGAATTATTTCAATACTTATTTTTAATCTTATTATGATTAAATGCTTGAATATCTTGATTATATCAAAAAGAAAAATTTATCAATGAAAATGATAAAAAAAATACTATCAAAATTTTCATAAATTTATAATTTTTAAACATTCTTTAAAAAAATTTAAAAAATAAATAATTTTATAGATTATTAATTTTTTATTATATTTTTTAAAGATTTTTGAATATAAAAGTAAATTCTACTATATTTTTTTTATAAGTTTTATTTTCTTAAATTATTAAAAATGTCTATATTGTTATGATTGCAAAAAGTAAGAGATGTAAAGACTCCCAAAAGAGCTAATCCTACTGATAGTTGAATAGATTTGTATATTCCTAATGACATTAGAGATTTGTATAATGCAGAAAATTGTGTATACACTCCTAAAAATTATATAACAGATGAAGAACAAAAAGAATTAAAGAAGAAGTATTTTGATATTTCAACATGAAAAATTATTATTCCAGCTTGATATTGATTATTGATTCCTAGTTGATTGAGAATGGTTTTATTAAAAGAAGAAGATTGAGAATTAAGAGAAGTTTGACTAGATAATAATGAAACAATTGATATTGTAGCACATAATAAAAGTTGAGTTGCAACAAAGAAAAATTTAATTGTTTGAGCACAGGTAATTGATGAACCATATAGATGAGAAGTTCACATTCATTTAATTAATAGCAGCAAATTTGATGTTGAAATAGAAGTATGAGAGAAAATTATACAAGTAATTGTTAGAAAATTAATTGCTTGTAATACAAAAGAGTTAACAGAAGATGAATATAAAAAATTTGAAAATACATCTAGAGGGTCAGGATGATTTGGTTCTACTTGAACTAAATAATAAAAAAAAGTTTTTTTAAAAAAAAAGACTAATTTTAAGTTAGTCTTTTTTTATTTGTTAAAATAATTTATTTAAAGATATCTAAAATTAATCAATTTTTACAATTTAAATTTATTTTGAAATCAACTAAATTAAATAAATCAATATGAATATTATTTAAATTTATATATGAAATAAGTTTACTATTTTCTCTTTCATACTTTGAATAAAAATAAAGTTTTATTAATCATGTATCTTTCAAATTATACATTTTTTTATAAGAATCAATAATTTTTTGATTTGCTGAATATCAAATAGATTCAAAATATTTCTTAATAAATGTATCAAAATTTAAGTTTGAATTAATGTTATAAACGATTGTTTCAGGAGTTTTTTTACTTAATAAATCTATTTTATCCATTAATATTATATTGAATTTTATTCACATTATCTTAACCCATCATTTAACAGAATATCAAATTGAATTAAACGAATCAATTATTGAAATAGTTAAATTATAATTTTCATTTTCAATTTTTCTAGTGAATACTACTCAATTTCTAGATACTTTCTTTTCTAACCATAATTGTTTATTTAAATAATTTTGATAATTTTTAATTCATATGTTTTTTAACATATTAAGATATGCATGTTCATCTCAATTGAAATATTTGTCAATAATATATTTAGATACATTTAAGATTAAATACTTATTATCTTTTGACATCTTTGAATACTTTAGTATGAAGTCATTATCTTTATTAAATTGTGGCCTAGAATTATGTAATAAATATTCTTTAGAATAATTCTTAATAATTCCCTGTTTTAATTTTTTAATTTTTTTATTTAAATCTTTTTCTCAAATTAAATTTCTTAAATTTTTATTAAGCTATACCTTATTAGCTTTGATTTTTATACTTCCATTTCAATTCTTTTTATCTTGTTTAGTTATCATTTGTAAATTTTTAACTAGAAATTTATAATCTTTATCTTCAACATTAATTTTTCATTTTATATGTCATAAGAAAATACTTTGATAGTCGTTGTTTTTGATATCTCAATTCTGTTTAATATAATAAGCAGTTTTTAAATAACCTTGAATTTTTATTCAACTATTAAATAATGAATTATTTTCGTATTCTTTTAAATATTTAGAAGAAGAAATTAATCATTTATTTACTTTTAAATATGAATTAATATCATATTTTAATCAAACAATATATCACTTATGTAATAATTTATTACTTATATAATTTTTTAACGAATATTTTTCTAATTTTTTCTCAAAATTATTTATTGAATAATTTTCATAATTGGCAAATGCTCATCATCATAATACTACTGATCATAATAACGATCAGGCAACTAATAGAAAAAATTTTTTACTCATTACATAAAAATTTAAAAAATAAAAAAGTTTATTACTTATATTATTATAAATTTTTCTTTCATTTTTAAATATTTTTTTAAATTTTTTAAAATAAAAAAGAGTAGACTTTGAAGTCTACTCTTAATGAGAAAAATTATAAGAAAAAATTCTTATTTGCTAAATAAGAATTGTTCGGAATTATTTATTTTTTCTTGTATTTTATTTTTCAAATTGTTAACTTCTTCATATAACTCGATTGCTTCATAAATTTTATCAATATTCTTGATTTCTTTTTCTTTCATTATTTTTTCTAATAATTGTTTTCTTTCTTTCTTGTTGTAAGAATATTCTTTGTTGAACTTATCTAATACTTTTTCTGATAATTGAGTAATTAGAGCAGATGCTCATTCTCCTAATTCCAAATCAATTATTTCTAAAAACTCTTCCAATCCTTTATAATCTCTATTATCCTTTAATTCCTCTAGTTTTAAAATCAAATTAAGAATCAAAAATTCAAAAGAAATATCATATTTGTCAGTACAAGGATCATAGTTTGTTATATCTGAAAGAAAATTAAATATTTTTTCATATTGTGAAATTATACCTCAAAAATAATTATTATTATATTTGATTATAAAATTATGATATTCGATTATAATTCTTATATCATCTAAATCACAAAATGAAGAATAAATATTTTCGGATTCATTGAAAAATTCTAATCTAAATTTTTTAAATTTAGATTTTAATTCCTCAAATTCATTTTGCGATTTGATATATTCTAATACTTCTTTAACAAAGAATGGTTTTTCTAAAAAATTAAATTTATTTTTTAAAAGTTTAACTTTTTTTTCTTTTTTAATTTTATTTTCTTTTAATTTCTCTATAATTGATCAAAATAAAATTATTATTAATATAATAACAAATAACATTAATATTGATAAAAATATTTCCATAATTGTTATAAACATTTTTCTAATTTTTATAAAATAAATTTGTAAATAAAATAATAATCTTTTTAAAAACAAAGTTAAAAAAAAGAACAATCTTTAAAGGTTGTCTTTTTTTAATTTGAATATCAAATATTTTGAAAATATATTTATTACTTTAAATTAATTAAGATTTATTTTGTTAATTGAATAACATAAGAGTATAATTTAGAATTCATAAATCTTTTATCAAATAGCATGGTAACAGGATATTTTAATCTTACTAATGTAAAGTTTTTCTTTAATGTTGTGAAATTTTTTGAAAAATCTTCATAATTGATATTGTATAAATTTTGTCTTTTATAATTTAAAACTTTTCAAGCAACTATAAGTCATCAATATAATCTAAATGGTCTATTTGAAGGCATAATTAGTAAATTCTTCTTTGTCATTAAAATTCAATTATAAAAACTTGAGTTAGGTCATATTAAAATATCTCAATCTGTAATTAATACTAATTGATTATTTATCATTTTTCAAGTTTGTAAATTATTTATATCAGAAGGTATAATGTTTGTATTGATGATTACATCAATAGGTACTTCTTTAATTTTTCAATTTTCTGTTTTAAATCATTTTACATAAATTATTTTTTGTCAATTATATTTTAACTCATTTTCAAAATTTTCTTGTGAAATAACAACATGATCAGTTTTGTTAGCATTTACCAATAATACTTCTACATAAGGATACTTATACTTTTGTTCTTTAATGTAATTATTAATAATTGCTTCTTTTCAATTCAATATATTTAATGGTGTTTTTACTATTTGATATTTTGTTTTATCTAAAATATAATCAAAAATGTTTTTTAAATAATTTCTTCAACCTCTTTGTTTATAATCAAAAGAAGAAACTTTATAATTTTGAAACATATTATTTCTCATTAATCAGCAAATGTTACAAACTCAATCAAAGATAATTTGATTTTTATTAGTATTTTTGATAGATACCAATCATCATATATAAATGTCTTTTGTAATAATTTGTTTTTCTAATGGATCAGTATAAGGATATACGTTAAAAACGTATTTTCTTTTGATTGGCTTACTAGTCATTTTTAACTAATGTTCATTTAGTCAGAAATTATATTCATAAACTTTATCATAATAACTTTTGGTTCATCAATGCTACTAAGTCTATCGATATGAACATCTTTTTTTTCAACAGCATACCCTATAATAATAATATAAAGTACTTTCATTATATCATTTTCTGAATTCAGATAATATAAATTTTCTGTAGAATCACATCATTTCAAAATTTATATCATTAACTCATTTTATTCATTCAGATGAATTTTTATTTGTTTGAAACATATATTTTGTAGTGGTATCATTAGTGGATTTATAATTTTCATTAATTGATCATAGAAAAATAGTTACTAAATCTAAATTAAATAATTTAGAATTTCATCATTTATCTAACTTCTGATATAAAATTTCAGATCTAACTTTATCAATAGATGTAGTATCACTACCTTCTAAAGGAATGTGTATAATTAATGAAGTTTTTAATACTTTATTTTGATAATCTACTTTATTTATATGAAAGTAGATTTTTATTTTTTCTTTTTTAACATATTTTTCAAGCATTTTTGATAAATAAATTGTAGCAAGTTTTTTTCTATTTATTCTAATAGTTGCACTAATTTTTTTATCTCATTTTTCTTCTAGTGCAATAAATCATGGCAATCAAGTTTTTTTATTAATTTTTAATTTATTTTTTAATTCATTATTTAATTTTGGATTATCTAAATCATTAATAAATTTTACATCTAATCATCTAGTTGTATCTATTGTACACTAATCTTTAAAGATATTATCAACATTTTTTGTTTTAAAATTTAGAGAATCAATTTGAGATCAAGGATAAACATTGTCTGAAATAAATTGTTTAGATGAAAAAAATCATTTTCAAGATATAGGATAAAGAATTCACATTAAATTATCAATAACATTGAATTTATTATTTTTATCAACTACTTGTCTTTCTCAAATACTTATTTTTAGATTAGTATTAAATCATTTATAATTGTCTCAATCAATACAAATTGGAAAGAAATATTTTGGTATGATATTTTTTAAAGTATTTTCTTTTCAGAATTTTCAAAATGGAATATCAAAATTTGAAACAAATGTTAAATCATAATATCATCAATATCATCTTCATTGTTTTTCATCCTTTTCTATTTCTTGTTTTGGAAAAACTATTGTTTTAGGTCAACTACTAGTATCAACAGTAAATGAAAATTTTCTATTTGGATGGTCATACTAATATCTCTTTAAAGTGCAACTACAACGTTTTCATCATCTACAATCCAAATTTTCAATTTTCTTTAGATTTCTTCAATTATATACAGCATCAATTACAGAATATCAATTCATCATTGATCAATTAGCTAATGGAGAATACTATCATAAATCTTTTTTAGTTCAAATAACAGTATCTTGATGTCATCATAAATCTTTAGGAAAATCTCAATTAACTTTATCTAAATCAACTTTAAATCAAGACGAATGTGTTAATCTGTTAATTCATTTAGTTTCTCAATTAAATTCTCAATTAAAATTTCAAGGAACTCTATTAGGTGATTGATAATTAACTTCTGCAAATTTGGAGTAAGAAACCCTAAAAATCATAGGTTTATATACTTTCATTAAAGTCATTGATCAATCTTCATTTAATTTACTTGTATATCATGCAGACTATAATGTATTATCATTATCATCTGGATTAAATATTTTCAAATGTCATAAATCTTCTTTTTTATTAAGATAGTATTTATAAGATAATGTTCATCAATTTACATATTGTGTTTCATTTTCTCAATAAATAAATTCACAGGAATAACTCAAATTAAATGTGAATTTAGTTAAATCATTATCTTTTGGGATAATTGAAAATGTATTTCTTCATAAATTATTTATTCAATACAAATTAAATGGAATAAAAATCACTTGTGAATTATCATTAATTTGTTGTTGACTTAAATTATTAAATAATTTTTTTTCAAAACTATTTAAATTTGAAAATATTCAATTAAAATAATCATTCAATCACTTTTCAATTGTTTTAGTAAAATTTGTATTTAAAAATTTTCATCATCAATTTAAATTTAAATGTATTTTTACTCAAATTAATTGTTTACATCATTTAGCTCAGCATAACTTACTAGCAGCATTATATTGTACAAATCAATTTACTTTTGTTAATTTTCAATTGAAATTAGTTGTTAAATTTCAATTTTCATCATACAAATAAGCTTTACAAGTAGAAACATTTAATGAATTTAAATTTAAAATAACAGAATCAAATGTTCATCATAACTTTAAATGATATTCTTTATTTTTAATTTTAAATCAATTTTCTGAAATCAGATTTTTTAAATAAAAATTTAATATTAATCAATTTATAAAATTACTTAATTCATTATCATCTAAATTTGTATCTAATTTTATTGATAGATTTAATTCACATTTATCATTTAAATTCAATCAATTTAAATCAATTTTATAATTTTCTTTTCATCAAATTTTAATTAATGTAGGAGTTATTTTTTTTCAATTACAGTTCAAAGATAATTGAATTAAATTTAAATATTTATCTTCTTTATTGATATTAAACAATAATTCTCAATTACTTAATTTAACATTTTTAGTATTAAATAATCTAAATTTATATGTTAATAAACTTCATTTTATATTATCAATTGAAGAATTGTCAGAATAAAGATTATAATTAATCTCTAACAAATTTGCATTAGATGAATATCTAATTCAGTACTTATTTAATAAATCTAAAACAAATTTATTTTTATCACTTATATCTGGCTCAACAATAGTATTTAATACTCAATAATCTTTTGATCCAAAAATTTTATTAATTAATTTATATCAGTTTTGTAAACTATTATATTCATTTTCTTCTAATAATAATCACACAGCAGGATACTGAAATTTTTTATATGCGAATGCAATTGTAGAAATTGATCAACTATTTATTGATCAATTCATTCAAATAATATATTTTGTTTCTCAATTCAATTTATAAGAATTAATTAAATCTGTTATTAATGTAGGATTTTGCATTCAAAAAGTATCATTTCATATTAAGTTTCACAAAATTGCATTAATATCTTTATTTCAAAAATTATTTACTAATTCAGAGTAACCTTTTAATGAATCATCAAATCAAACATCATATACAACATATTTATCTCAAATATATGTTTTATTTTTTACTTGATAATAATTTCAAGCTCCTTTAAAATCATCTTCATCAAAATAAATATATTTTATTTCTCACTTTTTAAAAATATAACTATTTTCAAAATTTTTTGTTAAAAAACTATTAGTTTCATAAACATTTTTTAATTCCACATTATAAAAATATCAATTTAAATAATAATTTGTATCAAAAATACTTAAATTTTTCTTGTCTAACTTACCATAATCTAATTTTAGAAATTTTGGTTTGAAATAATTAATCTCTCAATCATTTTTAATTAAAAATCAGAATACTAAATCGACATCTTTATTATTTTTTTGTTTTAATCAAATTCATATATATAAATTATCTCAAAAAATTTGATAAATTAAATCATAATCTACATAATATCAAATTATTTCTGTTCAAGAATATATTTCATTGTATACTCAAGTAAGTTCATAATTATACTCTCATTTTAATATAACATTTTCTAAAAAGTAATTTATCAAAATTTGCTTTAAATCATTATTGCTAAAACTTTCATATGTATATTTTTCTGTTTTTTTATCAATTTTATCAAATTGTTTTGTTAAATTGTTTCATAATAAAATTTTATCATCTCAAATAATATACACTCAAGTTTTATACAATGAACTTCAATTCACATATACATTACTTCAATCTCAATTTTTAATTATATATTTATCTTTTATATAAATTCATAAATAAGAATTATTTACATCTTTTTTATAATTTTTTGCTCTTAAGATTGAAGGTAAATTTATCATAAAAGTATTTTTTGTTTTCAAATTAGGTACAGAAATTTTAACAGTAAAATTTTGTCTATCATTATTATTTTCAATTTGATTTACTATGTAAGTAGATTGTTGATTTAATTTATTATTTACTAAATCTCACAAAACATAAGTTCAAATTGAAGTTAAATTATATCAACTTAATACAAACTTGTTATCACTATATGTTAATAATCACATATCAGTAGGAACATTATTAGTAGAATATGGATTTTCAATATATCAAACTGTTTTATTTAATTTCTTTTCTTTGTAAGAATTTGTTAAAGAATCATAATAATACAAATTGTAGTAAGCATTTCAACTTAATAATCTATTTCAAAATCATAATCAATTTGAAAAAATTTTATTATCTCAATTTATATTTCCAATATATTTATTGTTTCATTTAATTTCTAAATTTTTTAAATAATTTCAAGTGTTAAAATATTCTTGTGATGTTAATCATAAAGAATAAAAAAGTCAATCACTAGTAATATCTCAATTTGTTGAATCATCTATTATTTGTATTTCGTTAACTGTATATTGCGACTTATTTATTCAATATAATTTTCTGAAATCTTGTCACAAACTTCAAATATATTTGTCATTAAATCATCAATCATTAATTCATGTAGTAAAATCAAAATAATTTGATAAATCTCAATTTTTTATATAATCATTTGCTTTAATATAATTATCAAAACTTTCTTTTTTTCAAAGTACATATTTAATTTTATCATTTTCATAAGTATTTTCATCTCAATTATATTCATAAGAAAATAGATTTGTTAACTTTCATCAACTTAAATAATAAATTTGATCATCAAAATATTTATAATTATGATTTAACCAAGCATCTTCAGTTAAATATCAACTTAATTGAAAATTAAACAGTGATCTTTTATATAAATTATCGAATAATCTATCAACATTATTTCTTCATGCTCAAATATTGTCTAAGATTATTGATTTATCAGCTATTCAATTATAAGTGTAATTATAATTTATTTTTCAATATTTTTCTACTATTTGCAAATAATAAGGTAAGTTTTTCTTTATTCATCATATTCATCAAACTGTATGATATGCTCAATAAAAAACATTGTCTTCAATTCTATTTATTACTTTATTAGTATAATCAACTCATGTTCAAATTACATAAGGATTAACTCAATGTGTTTGATAATAATTTTCTACAATTTTTGTTAAATCATTTAAGCTAGAATTAGTATAATAAGATAAGAAATCTTTTGTTAAATATCAATTAAAAGAATTTAAAACATACAAATAATTTGAATTATTTAATTCATTTTCTGATTCATTTTGTAAAGTAAATCAATATTTAATGTTAAATCCATCTAAAAAATTTTCTGTTGTTATATGTTCAAATCAGTCAATTACATTTTTAATATTAAAAAAAGTTAGATAATAAACTCATTTATTTAGATTTAATTGATATCAGTTTGTTAATGTTTTTGAATAGTTATTATCATTAACATCAGATATATTTATATCTCAATAAATTCAATTTGCTAAATAATAATTTAAATCATAAAATTTAATTGTATTTTTATTTCAGTTTTTATCATAAAACTGTGTAAAATATCAATTTTCTGAATTTCAAGTTAATCAATAAAATTTTCAATTATATTTTATTCAATAATATGGAACATCTTTTTTAACTTGATAATATGGATTTTTCATAAACGGTAATACAACAACAGTTTTTCAATCAATTTTTATTGTTTTACTTCAATCAATATTTAGAAATTCAGTTTTGTGAGTTTTTATGTATTCATTTAATTTTTTATTGAAATCATAAATATTATTAAAATTAGAATAATTTGTTAATGCAACATAAGACAAAAATTTAGGATCAATATTATAATTTTTTCTTATTCTATTAATAAAATTTTTTAATCAATCAACTTTAAAAAACTTTTGTAAATCTCTATCTATTGTTAACAAAGATTTAATATAAAAATCTACTATTCAATTTTTGTTATTAAAAAAATAATAAGAATTTATTGTAGAATATTCTCTTTTAGAAGCTCATAAACTTTCACTACCCCACAAAAAATCATCGATTAATTTTCAATTTTTTATATACAAAAATTTTCAATTTCGATATCAATTAAAATCATTTTCACTTAATATTTCTCATCAATTATAAACAACATTTTTTAATCAATTTGTTAAATTATAATTAAAATCTACAGATAAGAATTTTTTTCAAACTAAAATTGAATACTAATAATAATTGGTATTATTTAAAAATGTTTTTTTAAGGATCTGATCATTATCAACATCATAATATTGTATTTCTCAAGCAAAAGAATATCAAAACAAAATAAATAAGAATAACAATAAAAAAGCATATATTTTTTTCATAATTTAATTTTTATAAAATTTAAAAATTTATATATTCAAAAACTAATTAAAAGTTAATATAGTATTTAGAATTTATTATATTTAAGAGAATTTTTTAATTAATTAAAAAAAATAAAAAGAGCTAAATTAATTTAGCTCTTTTATTTCTTTATTGGAGAGTTTAACCAAACATATTTATCAAATCAACTCTATTTCTTATAATAGAATGTTAATTTAAATTTTGCAGAAGGATTTTTCTAATATACTCATCAAATATCATTCATTCATACTACTAACATTCGTTTATTTTTATCATCAGTTTTTAATACATAAACAATATGTCAAAAATCTCACTTAGTGGAAATTCACTATCATCATTCTTGAGGAATATTTTCTACTTTAAATCACATTCATTTTAATGTTTTTCAATCTCAATAATATGAAATTCCTTTATATTTTCATTTTCAAGCATACCAAACTCTTCAAGTTTTAACTGATTGAGGAATCATTTTAGCATTTCAAGAATACCAAATTTTTAAATTATGCAAATAATTTCAAATTAACTGTGCTCACTAAACACATTCTCCTTGCACTCAAAACTACACTTTTTTTAATCATAGCAAATGTCATTCGGTATAATTTCTATCTTCACATTGTTCTCTAGAATTACAAATTTCAGGAAATACTTCCTATAAATATTTTCGCCAAATTGTGTTATTTCATCATCAAATCGATAATAAAAATGATAATTTTGTCATAATATCTTTTAAAACAGTTTTATTTATTGTTTTATCTTCATTTTCATTAACTTGTTTATTAACCTAACTATAAAATTCTTGCTAATTATTTACATTTTTTAAAAAATCATCTTTTAATTTTGCACAAATTTTAGCCTCTTCATTTTTATTATTTGCTAAATATCAAGTACAAATTAATCATTCTTTTACAGTATCCTTTAATAACTTAAAATCTACAGATTTGATGTCTAAATTTCAAACATCAAATCAAACATTATTTAACACTTGGTTAACCTGATATGCTTCTTCAATAGAACTTTTATTTTCAAAATATCACAATATATTTAATGAAATTACATGCAATTTATTTTGAATCAATATTGGAATTTGAGTTTTTACTGGCAAATCAATTGAATTTACATAATATTTATTTCAGATTAAATAATTATATAAAAATAAATTATTTTCACTCATTTGTTTATTTAATTCATTCATTTTTTTAATTAAATCAATTTGCTTTTCTTTATCATATCAAATCAGCTCTCATAATCAAATTTTTCATCAAATTATTTCTTTATATTTTCAATCAGGATTTAATAAACTCTTTGAATTTACATATCAATTAATGTATTGAATTAAATAATTCTTATAATAATCTGAAACATTATAACTTATGTTATAAATATTATTCTAATAAGTATTAAATAATGTTAAACCTAAATTATCTTTAAATAAATCAACCGATGTATCTCATCAAACAATTCCTAATTCTCAAATTAAATTTTCAGTAGTTTTATTTCAAAAAACTATCTTTAATCAATCATTTACTTCTTTCTTTCAAAAATTAATCTATTTCATTCAATAATTTAATATTCTATTTTTCTAATAAGAAACATTAGCTTTTAATTGTCATAATCATAAAAGAGATTGGTCATTAACTAAAGATAATTGAGTAGAAATTTCATTACTTATTTTTTCATTATAGTATTTTTGTAAATATTCATTTTCTGAATTATTAATTTCAGATATTAAAGTTATATTAACTCAATTCTTATGTTTTAAATTAACATATTCTAAATTCTTATTATTAAAAATTATTCAAAAATTATATAAGTTTCAATAATTTTTAACTAAATAATTATTAAACTTTTTAGCAATTAATTCTCAAACATTTTTAATTAAATTAATTTCTTGATTTATTTGTCAAGTTGTTAAAGAATCATCAGAGTCTAGTCAATCAATATAATTATTTATTTTTTCTTTAATGAAACAATTTACTAAGTTATCAAATTTATTCAAATTATATTTGTACTTATAATTTTTTCATACACATAAATAATAACTATTAAATTGATTTATTCTCATTCATTTATTTATTAATATAATTTCAAACAATTTTCAGAAACTATTTTCAGAAAATATTTTTCAGATTATCGATTTTTTATTAAAATCAATATTATTTGAATCAAATAAGTTTAATGAATTCAGAATTTTAACATAATCTTTAATTATATTAACTCATTTAAAATTAATTTTATAAATAAATAAATTATTTATGTCTTGATTATGATTTATAAATTGATTTAAAAGTTTTAAATATAAAATAAATCTTTCTTTTTTTGAATTAGAATTTAAAAATTTCATATAAATATCTTTCTCTTCTTTATATTTATTAATTTCATTTAATCATTTCTTGTTTAATCAAAATTGATATAAGTAATTATAACTATCAAATAAAACATTTAATGTAATAATAAAATTTCTAACATCTTTCTTTAATTCTATTTTATTAATTTCTATTGCTGATTTTTCTCAAGTAAATATTAAATTATTTAAATAGTAATTAAATCAAATTTGATAATCTTTTTCAAATTTTTTATCAAAATAATTTAATTGTAAATTTTTGGGTTGTTGAAATAAATTTTTTGTTTTAAAATCAAATATATTAATAAATCAATCATAAATATAATTAAAATTATATAATGAACTATTTAAATATTGTAATAAAATTAATCTATTAAAGAAATCTTCCTATGAATTTGTATTTTTGATTTTATCAGTATTTATAAATCAATTTAAATTAAACAATTTTTTTCAAACTCCAATCTTTATATCATTATAATCTATCCATTTTTTTGATTGTGATTTTATAAAAGTTAAATATCAACTTAATAAACTATTTATTTTTTTTAAACTATTTATATCTCAAGTGTAATTAATATTTTTTTTCTTAATTAAAGTTGTTAAGTCTAGCATATATTTTGAATAAAAATTTGATATAATTTTGTTATTATTTATTTTATCATTAAATAAATAATTTTGCATTAATAGTCAAGTTAAATTATCTCATTTATTTGAACAAATATTTTCTAAATAATTTTTTATTTCATTATCAGTTAAATTTAAATTAGAATTGTTTAAATAATAAAGATTATTCAAATAATTTATAGAAATATATGATTTCTTTAATCATAATAAAAAGTTTTTTAATTGTGAATTTTTAATCCTTGTATTTTTGTTAATTTTGCAAATCACATTATCAATTAATTCATAACTTCTTAATGACATTTCATTTACTCAACTAAATACATTAATTACTTGTTTTTTTAATACTTCAGTTGAATTCATTTCTGAAATTCAATTTGCAGCAATATTTGATAATTGTTTAAGAGAATTATAGATTTTTTCATTATTTAATAGTGAAAAAGAATAGTTAAATATGGTATTTCACAGTGTATCCTTTAATTTTAAATCAAATAAATTATTTTCAATTTGCTCTAAATAATAAAATTTTTCATTATAAATATTACTTAATTTTTGCAAATATTTATTTAAGTTAATTTGATCAGTATAAAATATTGAGGATAAATTAGAGATTAATGAATAACTTTTAGTAGCAATTTGTCATTCATAGTCTACATTTTCTTTATTATCAAATTTAAAGAATGTTAATAATCAATTTATATAATCTTTCAATCAATTAGATAACAAAATTGTTTTATTTTTTTTTCAAATTAAACTTATACTTTCTTTAAATAGATTATTGTAATAATTTAAATATTCTTTATTCTTATACAAATCAGACAAAATTAATTTTGTTTTGAAGAAATAATTTTTAACAGTTCTTTCTTCAATTTGTCTCTTTTTTCAATTAATTAAATCAAACAATGAATTATAACTAATTTGCTAATAAAATAATCAATAACAAGGATTGTTTTTAATTAAATTCAAATTTACAATACATTTCTTTCAAAATAAGCTATTATCAATTTTTGTAATATTATCAAATTCTTTACAATTATTTTTAATTTCATTTAATAATTTTCTTAAATTATCTTTTGAACACAAATCATATAAATAATTTAAATTAACATTCTCTCAAATTAAGTAATTATTTAATCAGTTAAAATATCAATGTAAATAACCTTCATTATATAAATCACTAGTTTTTGAATAATAATTTTGATCAATCTAATTTTTAATTAAATTATAAAACATTAACTTATTATGAATTCAATTATTAATTAGTCAACTAATAACTCTCTTTCAATTTCAATCAATTGTGTAATAATAATTTCTAACTTCATCATTGACTTCTCAAGCTCTAATAATTTTAGGACTATTTAAATAAACATCAAACTAATATCAAAACTCACTACCTTTATCAGTTAAATTTCTACTTAAAAATTCATTTTTTATTTCATAAGAATAATTTGTTAATTCAGAATAATCTTGTTCATAATCCAATTTCTGATTACTTGAAAAATAATCTTTGAATTTTCTATATGTCAAATATCAATTTATTCAAATTTGATTAATTATTCATTTTTCAGAAAAATTTTCATTTGACAAAAATTTAAAATAATTATCTAAGATTTTTAAAATTCTATCATTATTTAATCAATCAATTAATAATTCATAAATTTTATTCTTTCATAATATTTGTATTAAGCTTGTTTTATTTTTAAATTCATTTAATAAGGTTATATTGTTTATATCTTTATTTTTTTCTATAATTTCATTTATTTGATAATTATCAAATTGTTTATATCTTTGTAATTGTTGAGAATAATTAAATTCTCAATTAATTATTTTATTTAGATAATTAATTTTTGATGTTGAATCAAATCAGATGAAAATTAAATTATTAAATTGTGTTTGGTTTTCATAATCATAAATAATATTTTTCAAATATGTATTTAAAAAATTAATATTTTTTTCAAAATTTACATTATTTATTAAAAACTTTTTAATTAAAGTTTTAAAAATATCATAAAAATTGTATTTTGTGTAATTATCACTATCAAATTTTATTAATTTTTTTGTAAAATTAGTTATATCCTCAATTGAGCAAATATTTGAGTTTTTCTTATTACAAACATATTGTCAATTTTTTAAGTTATAAGTTTGATAAAATCAATTAATGTTTTTATATTCATATTTAAATCAAACATTTATAGGAATCTTTTTTATAGCATTTAGATATCAATATGTTAATTCATTTAAATTATCTTTATTTAGTACATTGAAAAATTTTAATCAGTTACTATTTAAAAATTTATTTAAAATTTGATTAAAATTATTTTCATTATTGTTTCAGATATAAATAGAATATAAGTATAATTGATTTCAGTTATATATATTAAATAAAAATTTAATTAAATTAGATTTTGAATTATTATCTTTTTGAAATAATTCGCTTCAAAATTCTTTATAGAAAAAAACAGATTTATTTAATTCTGAAATCAATTTTTGATTAATAGAATTAAATAATTTTTTATTATTGCTTAAATCAAATAAATTATTATTAATTAGATTTAATCTACTTTTGTTTAAAACTACATTACATTTTAAATAATCATTGTAGCTTAAAATTTTTAAAATTTTTCAGTTCCTTAATAAATAGTTTTTATTATTATCAAAAGAATAATTATAATCATTCTTATTTTTAAATTCAGAATAAATAATTTCTTTTGAAAAATTTATTTTATTTGTTTTAAAATTTGATCAATATTGTAAATTACAGATATAATTTCATTCAAAATAATTTGCTCAATCAAATCAAATTTTAGATTTAACAAATAAATTTAAATCAGAATATTTTTTTAACGAATTCATTACTGATAATAGAGTATTATCATGAACATTAGAATCGTTAATAATTTTTTCAGTATCTAATTGATAAGAAATTAAGCTTCAATATCAAATTGAGTTAAAACTTGTTTTTAAAATATTTTCAATTTTATTTCATTTGTTTATATAAGAAACTAATTGATTTACATCTTTAATATTAATATTTTTTCAATAAATTTTAGATCAAACAGCTTCAATAAATCATCATTTAAGATAAACATTATCTATTTTAATACATACTGATTTTTGGTTTTTTATAGAAAAATAAGTTGGAAAATTATTTTGTTTTAAATAATATATTAATTCGTTGTTGAACACTGGTATTTTTTCGTTAATGTTAATTAACTGTTGCAAGTTACAAAATTTAATTGAAAATGGTCAATAATATCAATCTTCTCTTTGAACAATATTTCAATTATAGAAATTATAAACTTGATTTATGAATTTATCAACATTTTCCATAATTTCTTTTTTTAATTCATCTTTATAATTTTCAATTAATCATTTAACTAATTTTTCATTTTGATCTCAATTTCTTTTTAAAATTCTTTTTTTTCTACGATCTTTAGTTTGACTAGCATAAAAATAATATTTGTTAATTTCTGATTGGATTGTATTTATTTTATCAAAAGAAATTCAATATTTCTTAACTGTTTTTGAATTTTTATTTAATGCATAATATACAATTACAGGTTCATTTAATTTAATTCAAAATTTGTCTTCTATTGTTTTTGTTATGTTTATTTTTAATAAAATTGTTTTTTTATTAATTAAATTTAGATTTGCATTTTTTATTTTTTTGATATATTCTTGTTGATTTAATAATTGCGAATTGTCATAATTTACTAAGTTTATTACAATTCAATTAATTAATCTTCAAATATTAAATTCATTTTTCTTAATAATAATTTTAGTATCTTGTAAAGCAAAAGGATTATATAAAATTATTTTATTAATATTTCTTGATGCCTTTAAAATTGTTTTTAAAGGTGAAAAACTAATTATATCATAATCTCAAGCTAAAAATCATCTGATAACTTTTATTTTATTTAATCAATTTATTAAATCAACAAAATATCAATAATCAGAAATAATTTTAAATTGTTTATTTAAATTGTTATATTCATTTAAATAATCTTTTGATAATTCATTAAATAAATGAGTTATATTATTAAATCTGCTATTTTTAAAATTAAAATCTAAAAATTTTTTAAAGATAAAATATCTATAATTTCAATAAGGAATTTGATTATTGTTTCAGATTTTTATGTTATTAAAATAAAAAAAATCATTAAATGTGAATTTTGCAAAAAAGTTCTTATCTAATGTTACTCATTGTATATTGGTATTATTTTCTATAAAAGCTCTTGCAAAATAATTTAAAAAAATTCAAATTCAAAAATTACTAAATATTCAATACTCTTTTTGCAGATGAAAATCATCTGAATTTTTAAATAAAACATTATTTGTTAAAACAAAATTTCAAAATATGAAATTTGTTCTATTTGTTAAATTTCAACAAATATTTTTAAATTTTTCTAATCAATTTTTGTTTATTTTATATCAAACATCTTTAATTCAATTTTTCTCTATTACAGTTACATCAACTATTCAATTAAAAATATTTGAATCTCAAAGATGCTTAATTAAATTATTTTTAAATTCAGTGTCAATATATTTTAATGTCTCATAATAATATTCATCTTCCTTATTTTTTAATTTATTTTTTCCTTTATTTAAATAATATTGTAAACCTTTTGAATAATCTAAATATTTTTGTCAAAAATAATAGTCTGATAACAAAATTTGTTCAATTTTATTTATATATTTTTCTTTTTTAATTGTATCTTTAGTTTGATAATATCAGTTAACATAATTACAAAATTCATTAAATTTCGAAATTTGTGTTAATCAATTATTAAATTGAAAACTTGCATTAAGTAATTTAATAATACTTATTGTTGTTCTTGTTGAATAAGCTTTATCTATTATTTTTTTTCAACTTAATCACAATTGTTTTTGTTCAGATACTCATATTTTACTTAATAACTCATCTTCCAAAAAGTCATATTTTTTATTTTGTATTGTTACATTTGATTTTTCAAAATTATAGTTATATGTATTAAATCAAAAATCATTATTTAATTTAATGCTTAATAAACTTACAAAAATATTATTAAATAAATACATTAAAATTAATAAAACGATTAACACAATAATTGAAACAATTAAAAAAATAATTAGAAAAACCTAAAAATAAATGTGTCAAAATCATGTATTTGATCTTATTTTTTCTGCAATTGAAATTATATTTTTTAAAATTTTATTTTTTCTTTTTCTTCTGTTTGTCATTTAAAAAATGAAGAAATAAATTTTAAATTAATATAGATTTATTATGATTTTTTAGCTTTCATAAAATCTTCAAAAGTTGTTTTTCTTAATTTATAAATTTCATATTCTAATTTAGCTAATAACTCATTTTTTAATCATCATTTTTCTTTTAATTCTTTAATTCTTTCTAATTGTTTATCTAATCATTTTCTCATCTTCGATACTCACATATCATCTTCATTTCAATCATTATTATCTTCTAATCAATAATCATCTTCATCTAATCATTCTTTATCATTTAATTCTTCTCAAAGTTGATTATAAATTTCTTCTCAAACATCATTAACTTGATTTTTATTACTTTCTTTTCAATAATCAATTTTGTTATCTTCTTCTTTAATTTTTATTCAATATAATTTTTCTCTTATAATATTTCAGATGAATTTTTTTATTGAGTTTTTTAAATATCTTTCAGCTTGTGATATTTTGTATTCTTTAAATAATTTTAATTTCTCTTCATTAAATATAAAATTTTTATCTTTTAAAACATAATAATATCATTTAGATTCAAAAGTTTCATTAAACAACTCTTTTGTATAAATATAAAATTTAAGCATTGCATATACTATACTATTTGCAATTAATTCTCAGACTTTTTTTATTAATTCATCTACAGTTAAATTTTTTAGAATATGATAAGATAAAAATTTATCTTTATTTATTTTATTTTGTCTACAATATTTTTCTAATATCTTTTTTAAAACATTATAAACAAACTCTGCAAAGATTTTCTTTTTTTCTTCATAAGTTCAATCAATAATAGAATAAATTTCAAAATATCAAACTTTCATTTCATCTTCAACTTTAAATTTAGTGTTCTAGTATATAATTGTTTCCTAATTATATCTTATATCAAATAATTTAAAAAAGAATGTTAATAATCTTAATGTAATTTCTCTTTTTAAAATTTGTCTATAAAGAGAAAATAGTTGTGAAACTAATTTTTTCCTATTTCTTAAAAATTTTATTTTATCCCTTAACTATTCTTTATAAGTTTTTTTATTTTGTTTTAATTTTTCCCTTTCTATTTTTTTTAGTTGTTTTTCTCTTTCTTTTTTTAATTTTTCTTTTCGTTTCGTTATTTGTTCAACCGACATTTTACTTAACTCTTCTTTTGTATATTTTTTTACTACCATTTTTTTAAAGAACAAAATTAAATAGAAAACGTTATTTATTTAGATATTATATTTATATTATTTTTTTTATTTTAATTAAATATCTTATGAAGACTTAAGTAAATAAATAACTAATAATTTTTTTTAAAATAACAAAATTAATTAGTTAATTAGTTAAAAAATTTTCATATAATATATTTTAAACATTCTTTTAGCTTTACCAATATTTTTAAAAAAATTGAATTTTTAAAAAATTTAAAAAAAATATATTCTAAAAGATTTTATTTTTTAATTTAGGTTTATGATAACTTTTTGAAAAATAAGAAAATGAAATTTAAAAAAAACTTTATGAAGTTAAATACAAAAAAATATAATTCCAAAGAAGAATTATATTTTAAAATAAAGCAACTAATTAAAGATTTTGACTCATTTAAAAGAAAAAATAAAAAAATATTTAAAAAATAATAAACAATAAAAAATTAAAAGATTTTATTTAAAACAAATTCTTTAAATGTTTTATAGTTTTTTTCTTTAACACATTTTGCAAACGAATTATCAAAAAAATACGTCGAAGTAAATATATCTGATTTCACATTATTGTAACAATCATATAAAGTATTATATCTTTTTTTAGTTAATAAATATTTATATAACTCATAAGAAAATTTAAAAGAATTAAGTTTTAATTTATTGATTCAAATTATTTTTTTCAATTGTTCATAATAATTCTTTTTTTCATCATAAGACAATTGTTTATATTTTTTATAGTTTGAAACAATTGCTTCTTTATAATTCTTTTTTAATTCAGAAATTGGAATAGAAATCTTTTTAGCTTTGTCTTTTAAATCTATTTTATCTGAATTTATTGCTACAGGTCATTTTTCAATTCAAGCTTTAATTTCATTATTTACTAGTTCTACTTTTTCTTCTTTAGTTTTATGCACATTTTTTTTCTGACTTATATCATTACTCTTAACATTTGATAAAAAGTCATCTTTTACAGTAACTGTTTTAACTTCTCAGCCTCAATTTCAAAAAAGTAAATATCAAATAATTCAAAAAAAAACAATTAGAAATAAAATTATTCATCACATTTTTATTTTTCATTCTACAGTTTCTAAATCAATATCCATAAAAAAATCCTTTATTTTTTCAATAATTTCCATAAAAATTAAAAATAAAAAAATAAATTAATTTATATTATAATTTTATTGTTTAAATAAATGATAATTTAAAATTTCATTTGACAATTCATCGATATTTATTTCTGTAGCATTTTTATAAACTTTTACCAAATTTCAATGTTTATTTTTAATTGTATTAATATAATAATTGAAGATTTCTTTCAATTTTTTATTATTATATCAAACACTATCAAATTTATTTGTATTTTTAATTGGTGTAGTAAATACTATAATTTTATCATATATTTTTTTATATGTTTCTCAAGTATCAATATTAAAAATTTTTAATAAGGCATAAGAATTTTCATAATTTAATTGTTCTTTAAATTTATCATTAAAAAGAATATTAAAAATATAATATGAATATCATTCATAAATAGTTCTATCTGCTAAATAAATATTGTTATCAAATTTATTAGATTTAATTTTTAGCAAAAAATCCAAATTTCTTTCTTCTCATTTTAATATTTCATTTTGAAATTCAACATATTTTCATTCTTCAAATAAATTAAATAATTTTCTAGCTACTTCATCCATAACAATAACATTTATATTTAAATTTTTTTCTTTAATTTTTTTAATTAATTCTTGTTTTAATCTATTGATTGTAGTAGTTTTTCAAGTATTTCAAATTCCTGAAAAGGCAATGATAGTTGCAGCCATTTTTATAACGAAAATTAAGAAATAAAATTTATTTTTCAATATTTTTATATAGATTAATCTTCTTCAATTTTATTTTCAAATTCATAAATTAATTCATTCAATTTCAGCAATAATCTTTTTTTATTATTTTCTTCTCAATAATACTTTACAATTATTTCTAATCAATCTTTTGTTATATTGAAATCAAACAAGATAGATTCTTTATCATTAATTTGTTTTTTAATGAATTTTTTAAATATTTTTTCCAATTTATATAGAAACTCTTTTAATTCTTTAGAAGATAATTTCTTATTTAAGAAAATTTTTTCTTCTAATAACTCATATTCTTTTACATTGAAATTTTCTTTATTTATTTTTCAATTTAATAATTTAAATAAGGTTTTTGTTGTTATAAAATTTTTTTCAATTAAATATCAATCAGTAATAATTTTTCTATTTGGAAACCTAATAATTTCATTTGTTAATTTTCAATTTTCAATTTTCAAAATTTCCAAATTTTGTAATCAATGATCAACGATAATTCAATTTAATTCTTCTCATAAATTAATTTTATCTCAAACTTTAAATTTTCAAATTAAAAAAATTCAAGAAAAGAAATTAGAGATAATTGGTGCAATTGATACCATTAATCATCAAATCATAAAAAAAATTAGGAAAATATATTTTGGAAAAAAATAAAAAAATCATAATATAAAAGTTATAACTATAATTGATGTAATCAAAATTCTTAAATAATTCAAGAAATTAATAAAATAATATCTATTGCTTTCTTTCTTTGTTAATTTATTAAGAAAATAAGTTAAAATAAATAAAGAAATAATTTCTACAAAAATTATAATTGAAAAAATAATGAATTTATTTTTTAATTCGTTTACATTTTTTTTATTTAACTCTTTTTGCAAATTTACAGTTTTAGATAAAATTAAATCATAATTATTTAATTGAACTAACAATTGTGATATTTTTTCTTTATTCATTTCTAATTGTTTTTGAAGTAACTCTATTTGTTTTTGTTTTTCTTGGATTTTTTTAGTAAGTAATTTTAATTTGTAATTAAGTTGTTCATTTTTTTCTTGCTGTTTTTTAATTTCATCTTTTTTTAATTCATACTTTTTAATTTCCTCTTTTAACTGAATTAATTGATTTTTTAATTCATTATTTAAGCTATCAAATAATTTAATCTGTGCCTCTAAATATTTTTTTCTCTCTTTAATTCAATTAATTTTTTGCTCAATTTCTGTAGGTTGCAATATTTTTTTTAATTCTTCTTTTCTTTTATCTAATAAATTTAATAAATTTGTTTCATCACTAATTCAAGTTAATAAAACTCAAGTCGAAAAATTTAATTTATTTTCTTTTTCTTTAATTTCATTAATTATTTTATTTCAAGTAGATCAAGTTAAAGTGTCTCAACTTAAATTAATTCAAGTGTTAGCAAAAACAAAAAAAATATTATTCGAAAAAATAAACAACAAAAGAAAAAATATACTTTTAAATAACAAATAATTACATTTTGATATATTCTCAATTTTTAATTTTTTTAACAATTTCAAACTCATTTAATTTTTCATTATCATCATAAAAATAAAGATTAAATCAAATTATTGCAAAATTTTTAATAATCAAATCTTTTAATTTTTCATCTATTTTATTTTCAAATAATAATCTTATTAATGAGTTTCATTTAAATAAAAACATAATTAAATATTCTCAATCAACAAAGAAGTAATTATATTGAATTTTATCTTTAATTGATTCAACAAAATAATTAATTTTTTCAATTAATCATTTATCAACATTTTTTTCTAAAGATTCATATAAGATATCTCTATTTTGACTTGAATTATTATTTTTTTTTCAAACATTAACAATGATTAATTTTTTAATTGGTAATTTTTCTAAATCATTTAACAATAATTCTTTTTCAAAATAAATTCAATTTTGAGATATTTCTTTAATAAATTCATTTAAATTCTCTAATTTCTTTTCATTTTTTGTTTTTAAAAGACTTCTTTTTAATTTTTTATACTTTTTAACAACATTTTTTAATTCATTATTTTTAGAATCAAAAAAATCAAATTCATTATCAATTTTATTTAAATCCACATAAGGTTTTTGTGAATCTTTTTTAGTAATTATTGTACAATTAGAATTTTGATTTTTCTTTAAGTCCTCTAAAACAACTTGTTCAAATGAAAGTTCATCATAATTTTTTTGTATTAATCAATTAATATCATCTACTTTATTATGTATCAAATCTGCTCAAAATAATCAATTTTCTTGTATTTGCTTTTTAATATTTTTCATTTTAAATTTTATTTAAATTATAAAAATTAAGAAAAGATGAATTCATCAACATTATCTTTATTTAATTGATTATATTTATCAATTAATATTTGTCTTAATTGATCTAAATAAATAATTTCTTTATCTTGATCAAGTAATTTAACAACTGACTCATTAGTTATAGGCAAATATCTCATTTTCTTTTTATCTAAAATAAAATATCTTCTTGTAGCTTTATATTTATCATCTCAATATCTATTTTTTGTTAAATAAATTTCATAAATTACAAATTTGTAATCAATATCTTTATCTAATTCTAAATTGTTTATATTTGCTATGTCTCTATTGTATATCATTCACACTACTCAAACTTTGTGTGCAATTCATTCTCATCACCTTATTTCAGCTTGTGAAGGTCTATAACTTAAATTATCTTTTTTTACTCATCATTTTGTAAAAACATCATTTAATTGTGACATTACCACTGCTAGTGCATCATATTTCGTACTCAATTCCAATGCCAGATCTCAAACTTTTTTAGATAATTCATATTCAGGAATTTCTTTATTAAATTTAACAGCATTATGATAATCAATTATAAATACTATTTTTTCTCAATTAGACAAATTTTCATATGTTTCTTTAATTTTATTTTCAATAAATTCAATATTTAAGTTATTGTATATTTGTACTCAATTTTGTTCAATAAAATTCCGTACCTTATTAAACTCTTCTTCCAAAATAGTTTTTAATTTTGATATTTCTTCTAAAAGATATTCTTTTTGTTTTAAAATATGTTGTAAAGATTCATTAGAAAAATTTTGTAATTCTCACTTTTTAATATATCAAATTATTTTTAATAGTAATTTAATCTTTTCATAAAATTCATCTTCTAAAAATGAAATTTCTTCTCAATTTTCTTTTGCTGAATCAATTAAATTTTTAAATTCTTCTAATTGCTCTTTAATTTCATTATTTAAATTATTATTTGCTCAAACAAATAAATTATATAGAAATTCAAAAAATTCTAAATTCGAAATTAAATGATTAACAAATATTTTTATTAAATCAGTTATTTTTAATTTTAATGACCTTAATTCAGATTCAATAGCTTTTGTATTTATTCATCTATTATTTAACTCTTGCATTTTTTGATATAATTCTGTAATCTTTTTATTTATATCTTCATATTCTAATTTCAAATTATTAATCTTTTTCTCATTAATTTTACTAATTATTTTTTCTTTCAAAAACTTTTGCTTATCAATATTAAAAATTTCAATAAAAGAATTTAACTCCTCTAATTTTCTTTCTTTTTCATCTAATAACTTAAACATATAATTAACATTTACATTAGATTTCATTACTAAAAACCTTTTAATGAAATCTAATTCATCAACTTCAGCTGTACCAAAATAAAGAACTTTTACATTATCATTATTCATAACAATGTCTTCAATTAAATTAGCAGAAAAAATAGTCTTTCCTACTCCATATCTTGCTCCAATAACTATTTGATTTTTAAATTTTGTTGTATTAAAATCATATAAAAATTTAAATTTTGATAAATAAACATACTTATTGTTCTCTAATAATGCATCAAATGTAATATCTTTCTTCTTATAAGTAAGTTCTTTTAAAATTTTTTTATAATTATTCTCCAAAATTGACAAAGCCTTTGTTAAATTTGATCAACTAAATAAATTTTCAAATAAAGTTTGTAAATATATATTTAAGAAAACTAATTTCTTTTTTTCATTATAAAAATTAGTTAACAAATACAATTTTTTAGTCTCTTCTGAAAATTCTCAAAACAATATTGAATACTTAATTTCTAAATATTCCTCTTCTGAAATGTCAAAATTTATAAATGTATTAATTTTATTTTTTCTAAAAATATCAAATGATTCAAAAAACACATCATAAAGAAATTTTCAAATCAAATTATTTTGATTTTCAAAATAAATAACATCCAACAATTCTTTAGTTCAATCTTTTTGTACTGCCATTTATATTTTTTACTTTTTTAAAATCAATTATACAATTTTATAAAAAATATAGACAAAATATCTATATTTTACTTTGAAAAATTTATTTTCTAACTTTACTCTATGAGTAATTTAATAAAACAATCAAAAAAAAAGTTAAAAAGAAATAGTAAAATAAATAAAATAATGAAAAATATCTTCAAAATTGATACAATTTTTGATTGATGATTTCAAATTGAAAATTTAATTAAAGATTCAAATCAAACAAACAATATTTTAAATAATGAAAATGAAAATTTAGAAGAATATGGAAACATTTCAGATTTAATTGACTCATTTAATGATGAATTTGATGAAGATGAAGAAAGAATAAATAATGAATTTTATTTATTTTTAGAATTATCAAAACAAAAATGAATTTTAAATAATGAAATCATTAAAAATAAAATTGAATTTAAAAATTATTTGTATAATCTTAAAAACAAAATAAATTCTGAACTTCTATACAATGAAGATTTAAGTTGATATTTATTTTATTTAGGATTAATAGATTTATTAATTAGTGGATTAAAATTAAACAATAAAAGAGACAAAATTTATAAAGAAAAAAAAGAAATTTTAAAAGTATGATTATTAACTGACTCAATAAATAAACTTGCTAATTATTACAACAAAATAAATTTTGATTTTAAAAATAGTAAAGAATTAGTAAAAAATTTAGAAAACATTTATAATGATTTAACTGAAATTTTAAAAAATTATGATTACTCAGTAGTTATTTATATTTTGTATTTTATAAAAACAAATGATATTGAAAGATTACCATTCAACTTAATCAATTTTTATTCGCAATTAGTAATAATTGCAAATTTTATCCAAGAAAAATTTATTGAATTTGAAGAAAATTTAAATAAAAAATCAAATTTAACATTTTATAATTCTCTTGAAGAAAGAATAGATGATTTAACAAACTTATTATCAAACAAATTATTAGAAAATCAATCTACAGAAAAATTATTAATTGAAAAATCTATATTAGAAAATTTGATAACTATTTATTTACTAAATAAAATTAAATAATGACACTATTTGCAAAAATTAAAAAAGAATATTTAAAAACTAGAAAAGAAAAAAAAGAACATCTAATCTGATTATTGTCTTCAATCATAAGTGAAATTCAAACTGTAGCTAAAAATAATAAAACTGAAGCTAATAAATTGGATAATCAGAAAATAATAAAAATTATTAAAAATGAACTTAATTGATTAAATCAACAATTAGAATTATATAAAAAACAAAAAAGAACAGATAAAATCAATGAAATTCAAGAAAAAATAAATTTATTAAATAAATATATTCCACAACCATTAAGTAAAGAAGAACTAATTAAAATAATTAAAAACTTTAAAGAAAAAAATAATATTAAAAGTTTATTTAATTCAAGAAAAGAATTATTCAATTATTTAAAAGAAAATTACTGATGACAATATGATTGAAAAATAGTTAATGATATAATAAACAATCTTTAAAAAAGAGCTAGATTTTCTAGCTCTTTTTTAAATTAATTTAATTTCTTTTTTAATTTTAATTAATTTTTCATTTAATAATTTATTTTCATTTAAAATAAGAATATTATTTTTATCTTTTTCAAAAACAATAATTTTATTAGAAATTCTAGATTTTAATATTTTTTTGATTAAAAGATTTGTTTTTAAAAAATAACTATCTGGATTTATTAACTTTATTTTATTTTTTAAGCTTTCAAGAAAATTAACAAAATTTTTATAAGTAATTTTTTTCTTAAAAATAATATCAAATTCATAATTTAAATTTATTTCAACTTTAAATTTTTGTCAATTATTAATATTCTTAAAAATGAATATAAATTTATCTCAAATTCAATTATTTTTTGGATAAATTGATAAATATTTGTTTTCAGTATCAAATCAATTATTTTTTTCTAACTTAACTAACTTAAAATTTTTTAATAATTCATTTCATGGAGGAAGATTTTTAATTAAAGATTTTGTTTTAAAAATTAACTCTTCATTAATTTCTCATTCAATAAATAACTTATTTAATATTTCTAAAGATTTATCATTTTTAACAAATAAATAAGCAATCTATTTTAACAATTTTTTATATAAATCTTCAATTTTATTTATTCTATTTTGTCTAATTAAAAGCTACTTAATTACTTTTTCATTATCTATTCAAGATGATAAATTTAAAAATTCATTTTTTAAAATTTTGTTTCTATCTAAAATTTCTTCAACTGAAATATTAACCTTAAATTCATTTTTATTTATTTTAATATCATCAATCAAATATTTTTTTGCTATTCACAAAATATCATCAGAAGAAACCAAAACCTCATTTAATCATCATGAATAATCTAAAAATCAAGTTTTTAACATTGTTTTTAAATTTTGGTAGAAATCTGTCAAATAAATTAATAAATTTGATTTTTCACATTTTATTCTTAATTTTTTAAACTTACCAGGATCTCATTGAAATTCATTAATTATTTCAGAAATTTCTTTTATGGCTTTTTCAGTATAAAAAAAGTCTCTTTGATCTAGGATAAAAAAAGTTTGGTCTTCTAGTAATCAATTATCTTCTAACTATTTAAAAAATTTTTTTTCATCAATTACTTTGTATTCAATTTGTTCTTTTAATAAAGAGTCATCAACTGTTTCTCATTTTTCTATTTTATCTTTAATTTTAAATTCAAATACTTTTAAATTATCTTTTAATGTTTTTTTAAATAGAAAAAAATCTTTATAAAATTTTGAATTTTTATTATTTATGTAATTATTAACAATAAGATTAATTAATTTTATATAATCTCTTGTTCTCCAATCTTTTTCAATTTCATCTAACACTTTTTCATTAATTATTTCTTTTTCTAATTCAGTTATTCTTTTTGCTATTTTCTTTTTATCTTTTATTTTAGCCATTGTTTTTTAAGTAATCTTTTAAAAACTTTTCTAATTCCATAGAATATTTAAATGCAGTATCTAATTTCATATTTATCTTTCAATCATTAAATCAAACAAATCTTCAAAATTTTTCTTTATAAAATCAATTTAATTTATTATATTCTTCATATAGTCAAGCCAAATATCTCAACAATCATAATAATTGATCTGAAATATTTCAATTTAATTCTTTTATTGAATCCATAAAAGCTATTAACATATCTTCAGTACTAATTTTATGATAAATTGAATAAATTAAAGGAGTATGTGTGTAAGGTTTGATTAAATATAAAATTCAAGCAAATGTTCTTCAATGTTTTTTAGCTTTTTCTTTAACAAAATTATCTAATAACCTTTTTCAATATTTAGTTACTCAAGAATAATCAAAATTAAATACATCTGATTTAGCATTATTTACTAAATTTACAAATCATCAAATAATATCTTTTAACTCTTCATAACTATATCTTTCACCTTTATTTTTGAAAATTTCATCTAAAATTCAATTTATATCATCAACATCAGATTCTATTTCGCTATCGTTTTCAGCTATTTTTTGAATTTGTTTTAAACTTAATGAATTAACTAATCATCTAACTATTTTGTCAGAGTGTATATCTAAAAATTCTACATCTATTCAATAATCATTTAATTCGTCAATGAAATTTTGAAAATCTCAATAATTATTTCAGAAAATAACTGAGTTGTTATATAATTTAGTTAAATGAGATTTTTTAATATATTCAAAAAATTTATTAAAATTTTTAATTGAATAATTATTTTTAACAAAAGTAATTAAATCTCAAAACATTTTTGACTTTAAATAAGTATCAACATTTATTCATACAGATTTTCTATTTTTAAGATAATTTTGCTTATCTTCTTCTGTAATAAATCAATCATAATATAATTCAATTTCTTTTCTATCAGAAATTGTTTCTGCAATAGGAATAAGATTAATTAAAAGAGAAGCTAATCATGGAATAACTTTTTGATAATTAAATAATTTTTTAATTGAATATTTTTGCTTTCATTTCAAAGAATCATTACTTCAAATTCAATCAATTTTATCAATATGATTTTCTTTTCACCGTTTAAGAATAATTTCCTTTGATAATCTCATTATATCAAATAAACATTGTTTTTCTTCTCTTGTTAATTCAATTTTATTTATATTATTTTCTAAAAAATAATATAAATTAGCATCTTTTTTATTTAAAATAAAAACATCATCTAAAGAATAAGGACTATTCTTTTCTGCTATAAAATAATAAAGAATCACATCTTGAAATCAATTAAATCAACTATAATATAATGCATCATTTAATCATTCAAAAATACTGATTAATTTTTCATCTTTTTCATCTCTATCTTCTATCTTTTTATCTAATTTTTTATTAATTCAGTTTAAAAAACTTCTTAATCAACATATTACAGATTGATTTTTGTTACCATAAGTAGAAAATACTTCAGATGTTTTTTCTAGTAATTTATAATTCATTTTCATTTTTTTTTTAATTTTAAAATTTAAAAAATATTTAACATTTTTATTATTCTTTTAAAATTTTTCAAATCAGATAGTTTAATGAATAATTAAATAAATCATTATTTAAAGTATTTTTATATAATTTATATATTTTTAGATAATATTTATTTTCTCAATCATTTTTATTATCATAAAAGAAATTTTCTAGTCTGTTAATAACAAATTTTTCAATTATTTGATTGAAAAGAGTATAAGTTTCATTAATTTCATCAAATAATTCTTTAAAATTTAATTTATATTCTTTTCATCCTCTTTTTCATACATATATAAAATCTATTGTTTTTCAATCATTTCTAATATTAAATATGTTATAGAATTTGTATCTAGACCTTTCAGAGTCTTTTATTTTCTTAAATAAAGATTTCACCATTGAATTATTGTAATCAAAATAATAATAATATTCTTTATTTTTCTTTTTTAATTTTAAATAATTAAATGTATATTTTTCTATAAAGTTATTTGTATTGTCATAATATTTATAATTTTTATCTCAGTCAAATTTTACATAAATAAAATTTTCAAAATTTTCTGTTAAAAACTTATAAATTTTTCAAGAAAAAATAATTTCAATTAAAAAATATGTTCAATAAAAATTTTTTTCCTTATTTTTCTTTATAAACTCTTTAATTTCAGTAACAAAATTTGTTTTGAAAGATTTTTCATAATTAGCAACATATTCAAATCAGTTTAAATTTGAAAATGATGATAACTATCTAAATATTCTTTTCACATAATAATTAACATTTTGTATTTCGTCAATATTTTTTTTAAAAAACACTTCTTTTTTAATTTTTTCAAATAATTCAAATAGTAAAATCTTATATAATTCTACTTTATGTTTATATTTGATATTTTTATCTTTTAAGATTTTAATAATTTTTTTTATAAAGATATCATCTATTAAAGAAAAAATTTTTTCAATTTCTTCTTTATTTAGTATTTTATATTCTTCTAACAATTTTTTTTCTAATTTATTATTAAAATTTTGATTTAATAAAAATTTTTTTAATCAATTTTTTTTTCATTGTTTATAAATATCTTTTATTTGATATAAATCTAATAATAATTTTTTGAATGAATTATTTTGGTTTAAAAATTCAATATTTAAAATATTTTTATTATTATTTTCAATTTTATCTTTATCAAACTATCTAATTATAATTAAAGAGTCTTCAGATTTAATATTTTTTAAATGTTTAAAAAATTTTGATTTATCAATAACAATAAATTTAGAAATTTGATAAATATTGTATAAAAATAATTTTTTATCCTCTCTTAAATTTTTTGAAAGCATTAAAAAGAAATTTTGTAAAACATTAGAATAAACTATTTTAGTAAATTCTAATTTATTTTCTTTTGAAGTTTTATTTATTTTTTCTTTATATCTTTTTAAGAACCTTAATACTTTTCATTTCTTTTGTTCTTCTTCTATTTTCTTTTTTTTATCTTCTATATCTCAGTTTAAATTTCAAAAAATAAATGTTTTCTTAGTCATTATAATTAATTAATTTTTAAATAATTGTTAATTATTTGTTCTTTTAAATTATTCAATACTCAATTTTCTTGTAACTTATTCAATAATTTTTTATCTAATTTATCAAAAACTAAATTTACAATTTGTGTAATATCAATTTTTAATATTGCCTTTCAAGATTTATTTAATTTCACAACTGTTTCATATAAAACGTTATCTAAATTTCAAAATAATTCATTTAAGTCTTTATTAACTACTTCTTCATCTATTAAGTCTTCTTCAAATTCATCATCTGCTTTTATATTAGAAATAAAAAATTCTTTTTTTAATATTTTTATTTCTTCATCAGTTATTTTTCTTAAAGTTTTTTTATTAAAATAAAACAAATCCAAAGATACGTTTATAGTATAATTTATTTTATATCATAAAGAATTTTTTTGAAAATTTTTAAAGAAAATTCAAGTATTTCTTGAAATTAATATTGTATTACTTAATGTGTAAAAATATAATTTAATAAATTCTTGAAAGATTTTTTTATCTAAGATTCAATAATTATATAAAAATTTAGCTATTGAATAAAATTCAATCATTAGATTAGTTTCTTCTGTATTCATTACTTGATCTTTAATTGTATCTCTATCTCTTCTAGCTCTTAATGAGTTATAGATATTTCAAATTGTGCTTTTTATTTTTTTTAAAATTTTTTGATTTTCTTTTGAATTTTTTATTTTTCAATTTTCAAAACTAATTTTAGAAATTAATTTTTCAAATTCATTTATTCATTTTTTAATTTTAGTTCTTGCCTCATATAAATAATTTTCATAAGTTATATTTTCAAAAAACTTTTCAAATCAATAAAGTCATTTTAAAAAATAAATATAATTAAAAATTCTTTCATTAAATCTTAAATAAAAATCATTAATTGAAAAAATAACATTAAATAAGAAAGTTGATCTAATTCACAATTTAGTAGGAGATTCTTTAACTTGTCAAAATTCACTTTTACTTAATTTTTTATAATTATTTTCTATTTCTTTTAATTCATTTAATATTTTTTTTTCATTTTCATAAATTTCTTTTAATAAATTAATTGTGTTTTTTCAGATAAAATCTGTAATTTCAAAATTATCTATTTCCTTTTTAATTCAATTTATGTTAAAAATAACTTCTTTAGTTAATACTTCTTTAGATATTTTAAATACAGCTTCAAAAATTTCTCAATTTAATGTAAATTTATTTAAGTTATCAATATTGTATTTTCTTAAAATTTTTAAATTGTTATTTATCATTTTATTAATTTTTTCTTTAACTAATTTATCTAATGGAATTTTATTGTAATGAAATTCATTATAATGTGAAAAAGAGTCTAATGAATTCTGAAATATAAAATTTTGATTTGAAATATCTAATTGTTTCAATATATTATTAAATTTTTCATTTTGAAGATTAAATAATGAATCTACGTTATTTACTTTTAAATAATCAACCATCATTTTTATGATTTGAAATTACAAAATAAATATTTTTTTTTTACTATAAAAAAAAAGAGCATTAAATGCTCATTAATTTTTTAATTAACTAATTTTTTATTAAAAGAAATCATCTCATTTTAATTCTTCAATTTGTTTATTTAGTTCTTGCATTTCTTTATCAAATGTTTTTATAAATGCATTGATTTTTTCTTGAATTTTATTTTCAACAACATTTAATAATGCAACTAAAATATAATTATACATTTCTTTTTGCTTTTCTGTATATTTAGAACTATTATTTATTACTTTCAAAACATTTCATATTTTCATTTCCAAATTAATCAATTTTTCAATAGTATTAAATCTTTCTTCAATAATTTTTCAGTATTTTTTGTCAATCGATTCTTGATATTTTTCTAATTTATTTAAATCTAATTCTACAGAAACATAATTCTTTGCTTTCAAATATTCATTAATTGATCTATCTTGTAAATCTTTATAATTTTCTTTAGTTAATCAAGCAAAATCATTAGCATTTGTAAATGCAAAACTAAATACAGTTCAAACAATTAAACTTCATAAAATGATTAAATATTTTTTAAACATATTTTTTAATTTTAATTGAAATAAATATTTAATAAATGCATTATTTATTATATGTAAAAAGTTTCTTATTTTTTAAAAACTTAAAAATTATTAATTTATTTTAGTAATTGATTAACAATATTTTTAACGTCATTTATAACATAAGAATTAAGTTTAAATTTAATATAATTTAGTATGTTGATAAAGTATTCTTTTTTCTTTTTAGATAATTTAAATTTATTTTCATTAATCATTTTAACTATTAAATCAACTTTTTTATTGATCTTAACAGTATAATCTAAAAATTCATCAAAATTTTTTGTAGTATATTTTTTATATGCGAAATTGTCTATCAATTGTTTATATTTTCATAATAAATTTAGATTAATTTTATTTTTTACTGAATTATATTCATTGAAAATGAAATCAATATTTTTAATTATCTTTTTTTCATTAGTAGTTAATTCAAAATAATATCATTCTTTATCTCATTGTCAAAAATTATTATTAATTGCAAAGCAATTATTTATATTTAAATATCAAAGAAATATTGCAAAAATAAACATTGTTATCTTTTTGATCATTTTTAAGCATTAATAAAATAAAATTTAATTTAAATAATTTTAATTTTATTATATTTCATTTAAAAAAAGAATAGCAAATGCTATTCTTTTTTTTAAAATTTAATATTTTATATCTACTACTACTTTAGGAATTTCATAATGTTTTGTATTTTTAGTACAAGTTTTATATTGAGTCTATCGACCTCAGTATCTCTAATGTCGATTTCCATTACAATCTCTATATCGTGACTATCAACTTCATCACTATTTTGTTGTAAATGTAGTTATACTCCTTTTAATATATGGTTTTAATTTGTTTAGCTAATCTTTAGATATATACATAAAAGAAGCATATGCCTAATTCCGACCATATCGTCATTTAGAAAGCATTTTTAAATTTTTGTTAGTAACATTAACAGCCTATCACCGTCTTTTTCGTCAACGTTTAGAAGTAATTTTATTTTCATCAATTGATCATAAATCTAGAGAGTTCCATTTTATTCAGCTTCGACTTTTTAATCAATAAAATCAATATAAATTTTCCAATTTAGATAATATTTCATTTGTTTGAACTTTATAATTTTTTTGTATTTTAACAATATCTTTTGAAATAAATCAATTAATTTTCTTTCATTTTAATAAGTCATTTAAAGATTTTATGTTTTCTAATTTATTTAAATTATTAAATATTTCATCGCTAAATTTTATTAGTTTTGTTCTAAATTGTGGTCATCGTCCTCAATCTGTATGTCCACCTAACGTAATTTTTCAATTTACTGATATCTTTGAAACTTTAGATATATTCTTTCAACTTGGATTAATTAATTTTAATTGATAATAATTAATATCAGTTATTTTAAATGATTCATCTCAATGATACAAGCTAACATGTCTTAATGACCAATCTCAAATTTTTTTTCAATTAAAATAAACATTATATAACTCTGTATATCGAGATCGTGTGGTAGGATGTGTTATTTTATGACTGATTTTACTTAGTAAATAGTCACTAACATTTTTTGTTACTAACACATTTTTTAAATTTGTTATACTAATTTTATATCAATCATAAAATTTTTTATCTTTTACAATTTTTCAAACTATTCATAATAAATGATCTTTTTTTAACTTATTGATTAAATCATTACTTATAGGATACTGAATTTCTTTTCAATCTACAACTAATGTTTTAAATAATCAATAATTTTTTGTTGTAACATTAGTTTTAATTATTTTTGAGTTTTTATTTTTTTTATTTAAAATTAAATAATTTTGATTTCACAAAGGAAAGACATAATTATTATCATATTCAAATACACTATTTCAAATTAAATTATAATTTTTATCATGTTTAATTACATTTCAATTAAGCTTTAAATATCTTTGTTTTGTTTTTCAAATTAAATAAAATGGAATAAATACATAATTATCAATAAATTTAATATATTTATCTTTACTAATATATGTTATCTCTGGAGAAGATTTTTTACTTGAAAATCACAAAGAATATTTATCTCAATTCAAATCTTTAAAATAATAATAATTTTTTAATCAATTTTTAATTACAATAACATTATTTCATTTTCAATTATTCATATAATTCAAAGAAGATAATACATAATATGAATTTCAAATAACTGTTCAATCTATTAATTTAAATACTTTATTATTTTTATTTAATGTATAAAAATTATAACTATAAAGTACTCACTTAGCATTTTTTCAAATATTCTCTGCTACTATAAAATCTTTAATTCAATCATTATTAATATCTTTTACATCAATTTTTCAAACAAATGATAATACTTTTATATACTTTCAATTTCTATAGAAATAAATATCTTGATTATTTCATTTTTTTACAAATAAAGATAATTCTTTTCATCAAACATCTTGAAAATTAAAAAGTTCTCAATAAATATTTTCATTTATTTTTAAATATTTATTTTGTGACTTATCAAATTTATAAATTGTTATTGAATCTTTTTTCTTAATAATTAAATCTTTATATCAGTCTTTATTAAAATCAATAAAAACTTTACTATCTACATTATTTTCGTTTAAGATTTCAATATAAGTTCAATTTTTATTTAAATAAATTTTTAACTGATTTGATCAACCAATTTCTTTCAAAGAAACTACATCGTCTAATCCATCTTTATTAATATCTGTTACTGTTCAATCTACTCATAATGTAGATCAATCTTTTAATATTCATCAAATTTTTTTTCAAATTTCTTTTTCCTTAATTTCTGAAATAACTTCAGGTTTTCATAAATACATTTTTCAATTAATTTTTACTTCTATTAATCAATATTTCTTTTCAATATCTTTTAATGTATGATTTGTAACTTTATAAGAATCTTTAGCCTAAGAATCATACTAAACTTTTCTATCAATTATTTTTTTTCAATTTTTAATAATTGCAAAAGTGTACTGTCCAACTCATCAATGTATAGAACTTCGACTTCGTCGTGTTTTTATTGGTTTTTTAATTTCTGTTCAATTTAATAAATCATATAATCATGCTTTCTAATTACTTCTTGTTCGCTAGTCCATCTATCAGGTATTTCAATCCAAAACAATCTATCAAATAGATTTAATTTTTCAATCTTTAGTTTTTCAAATTATTTCTTTATAAACTTTTATACTTTTTAATAAATTTTTTGTTCATTTACTTCGATCTCTTGAAGTATTTCGCGTTGTTAATGTAGCTATTTTTTTTCTTAAGTATATTCAATCAGAATAGGTATATTGATAAATATCTACTTTGTTTCTTCATCAATCTTTAAACAAATAAATATCTTTTATTCAATCTCAATCATAATCTCAAATTGTATAAAATTCTCAAATAGAATTGTTTAATGATGATTCAATAGTTTGCAACGTTTTACTTAATGCTTCAGTCTGTAAATTATTTTGTTGTGCTTTAGCTAATGCTTGTGTAACTGCTACTGAAATGTTTTCAGCACTAATTCAACTAGCTCATCATCAAGAGTTTCAGTTTCATCCTCAGTTGTTAGTAGAAGAGTTGTTGATGACGCTCATATCGATTCATTCAATGTTGAATGAATTAGCATATGTAACTCATTGAAGAATTTGCGTTACACCAAAAACTCATAACGCTATTGATGCAATAACTTTTTTAAATTTATTTTCCTTTCTCTTCATTCATTTTTAAATTAATAAATTAAATCACACTCTCTCTTCTAATACAAATTTTATTATATATTTTTATACATTTAAATTATAA